>Ga0209251_1000489_pt1 | contig 35590 bp, 32 predicted proteins | sample SaaInlV_100m_DNA_6_FD_184665 | JGI IMG/M metagenome (GOLD analysis project Ga0209251, IMG submission 184665) | Marine microbial communities from expanding oxygen minimum zones in the Saanich Inlet - Saanich Inlet SI073_LV_10m_DNA (SPAdes) (version 2) | ecosystem: Environmental > Aquatic > Marine... | reverse complement strand
GCATTCAGTGTTTCGGAATAATTACCTTTGCGGTTTTGTATAATTTTATAATCACTCTGGGCTGCGTTGAATTGATCAACTTGTTCTGCCAGAAGCGTCCCGAGTCGACCTTTAAATGCGTGCCACCAGTGGACTTCTGTAGCGGATAATGCAGTTCCGCTAAACATACCTAACATCAGAGCTATACTTATTATTTTTTTTACTTGTTTCATATTATTCCTTTTGTTTGAGTTAAATAAAATATGAATGCCGGTTCTGTGTCACTCCCTCCTAGCTTTCCGTATAGGCCCACGAATCGTTTTAACTAGCTACACTATGCACTCACACAACACTAAGCAAAATGCTCAGTCAAACTAAAGATACTACAGGAATTTTCTTAATACAAGACTTTTTTAATTAAATTTTACATTTGCTATTTTATTTTTATAATTTTCACTAAAGGTGTTAGAAGCAGCTATGTCCAGTCAAGGTTTTTTTTGGGGGGCAATCGGAAAAAATATGGGTGACGCTTTTTATCACAAAGATTAAGATTTCTCCCATTTGGTCGAAATGACAGATAGCACCATTTATTTATCGAGATAAACCTAATTCTGGGTATTATAATTTCAAATTAGTAATATGAACTACCAATTAACGCAGAAGTAAATGCTAATTTTGACAATTTCATGATGATTGCATATATTTAAAGGGTTAACATTGCCGATAATATTATTTCACACTCGGTAAAATCCCTCTCTTGCAAAAGACAGAGGTAAAGCATGGAATGCTAATCAGTCATGGAAAGACAATGACCCCAGGAAAAGAGATCGTTTATGATGAAAGCAAAATACTGACGCTTTCATCCCTCGAACACATCCGTTTACGCCCCGGCATGTACATTGGCCGTCTGGGCAACGGTTCCCATCCCAGCGACGGCATCTACGTTTTGCTTAAAGAGATTGTTGATAACTCAATTGATGAATTTATCATGGGTTTCGGCAAACGCATTGACATCCGTATTGACAATGGTGTCGTTAATATCCGTGACTTCGGACGTGGAATTCCTTTAGGAAAAGTGGTCGAATGTGTTTCCATCATCAACACCGGCGCAAAGTACAACGATGAAGTTTTTCAATTCAGTGTTGGTCTAAATGGAGTTGGTACAAAAGCGGTGAATGCTCTTTCCGAAAAGTTTTTAGTGACTTCTTTTCGGGATAAAAAGCTACTTTCCGCCGAGTTTAAATCAGGAGAATTAAAAGATACACCGGCTGCAGATGAGACAAACGAAAGCAACGGTACACGAATCAGCTTTACTCCGGACTCAAAGTTATTTCCAAAATATGCTTACGACCTCGGAACTATCCGGAAACAACTCTGGAACTACGCCTACCTGAACCGCAAACTTACTATCACACTGAACGGTGAAAAATTTAAATCGGAAAACGGCCTGCTGGATTTAATGCAGGAAGAAGTAGGTGACGCGAATCTTTATGATATTGTGCACTGCCAGAACGGTCAATTGGAGATGGCCTTTACACATACTGAACGTTACGGCGAAGAATATTTCAGCTATGTAAACGGTCATCATACAAACGATGGCGGGACACATCTTTCCGCATTTCGTGAAGGCATACTCAAAGGAGTTAACCAATTTTTTAATACCAGTTTTGACGGTCCGGACATCAGAGACGGAATAGTCGGTGCAGTCGCGGTAAAAGTAAAGGAACCGGTTTTTGAGTCACAAACTAAAAACAAACTGGGAAATTCTGATTTACGTTCCTGGATGATGCCGCTGGTGCGTGATACTTTTGTTGATTTTCTTTATAAACATCCGGAAGTTGCAGAACCGCTCAAAGTAAAAATTCAGTCCAACGAACGTATCCGCAAGGAACTCAGCAATGTAAAAAAGGCAGCAAGGGACAATGCCAAAAAATCTGCACTGACAATTCCCAACCTTAAAGATTGCAAATTTCACCTTGGTGACAAAAGTGGTCGTGGAGATGACAGCACAGTCTTTATCACCGAGGGTATCTCCGCCGGTGGAAGTATGATCAGCGCTCGTGATGTTTATACTCAGGCTGTTTTTTGTCTCAAGGGTAAACCGCTTAATTGTCACGGACAAGGTAAAGAAGCCATCTACAAAAATCTTGAACTCTATAACGTCATGAAAGCCCTTGGGATTGAGGACTCTATCGACGATTTACGTTACAATAAAGTCGTGATTGCGACTGATGCCGATGTAGACGGACTGCATATCCGTAATTTGCTGTTGACCTTCTTTTTACAGTTTTATGAACCGCTAGTTTTGCAAGGACACATTTACATCCTTGAAACACCGCTCTTTCGTGTACGTAACCAAAAAATTACACGTTATTGTTACAATGAGTCTGAAAGAGATGCGGCATTTGAAAGTCTGCGTAAAGGTACTCATCTGGAAGTAACGCGCTTTAAAGGACTTGGTGAAATTTCACCAAAAGAATTCGGACAGTTTATAGGTGAAGATATGCGAGCAATTGGGGTAGGTGTTGAACATACACACGAAATTCCTGAATTACTGAACTTCTACATGGGAAATAACACTGCTGAACGACGCAAATACATTATGGATAATCTTGTCTGATATGCTCTTGCGGCTAAAGCATGAGGCACATAATCTGCACGCACATAAGTCACTGAGTCCGCACTTCTTCCAGACAAAGATGAATTTGCTGAAGTGTACTTTAAGAAATAGCATTGAATAAACACCAATTACCCAGAAAAGCAGATGTCAGGTTTTGAAACCGATGAAGATGAAGGCGCTTTACATTCGGTAAAATTTATTGAAGATGTGCCGCTGATGATGATTGTCGAAATTGGACGAACTGAGATGGAGGTACAGGATATACTGAATCTAAAAAAAGGGAACTTAGTGGTCTTTGAAAAAATCGTCGGAGAACCAATGGATATTGTCGTGGGTGACCGGTTAATGGCACGTGGAGAAATAGTCGTGGTAAATGAGCGCTACGGAGTACGCATCAGTGAGGTGACCCGCCCTGAAGAAAAAATTGGAGAGCGTAGAGAATAGCATGGCACTTTTCGGGCTTGGTTTCCGCCCATTTTTTTTACTGGCCGGACTTTTTGCTTCTTTCATGATGTTTTTGCGGATTATCAGTTTCCGCTGGGGAGAAGCGTTTCCCAATTATTTTGAGCCAACCAGTTGGCATAGTCACGAAATGCTCTTTGGCTATGGAGTTGCGGTAATTGCAGGCTTTCTGCTGGCCGCAGCAGGTAACTGGATCAATTATCCTATGCTCCTTGCTCCAAGAATAGATGGCCGTACGGGTTAGAGATCACTTAAGTTTTTATAATTCAACCTTAGATTCAGAAAACATGTCATTCTGGAGATTCGGCCGGGGCGTAATGTCCCAGCACTTGAAAACCGTCTTGTGTCAGTGCGGATGAAAGTTGTTTATTTGTCTCGTCAATTGTCTGTCCGCTGTCACCAAATAATAAATACGGCTGCAGACCTTCTCCTGCGTAAACTATGCTGGCCGTTACAAAACTGACTGCAAAAATAAATATTTTAATCATTCGTCCTCTTTGAATAATTTATTATAGAAGGCAACCGCCTGTGTGCGATTGTCCACCTGCACCTTTTCATAAAGATTTTTGAGGTGAAATTTGACTGTGTTGGTGGAAATTTCAAATTTGCTGGCAATTTTGCGGTTGGAATGTCCCTGAGACAAAATTTCTAAAATTTCCAGTTCCCTTGATGTCAAGCTTGCTAAAAGCGGATCCGTTTTCACTTCATCCTGCTCATAAGGAAAAACACTGTTTCCCTGCCCAACCTGAGTGATTACATCAATTAACCCTTCAGGCGGTTTTGCTTTTGAATAAAAACCAGCTCCGCCCAATGAACGCACCTGTCTAGCCACATCAGCTCCACTATAAACAACTACACGCACCTTACTTTCGCGTTCTCGGAGTTTGGTCAAAACTTGACGACCATCGGCAAATGGCATTTTCCAGCCTATTATTCCCACATCAATTGAAACACGGTCGAGCAACTTTAAAAACAGCTCGCCGTCAGTCGCAGTCGCTCTTACATCAAAACGTTCATCCTGCTTGAACATCTCTGTCAAACCCCTGAGAAGCAATGTGTTCTTGTCTGCAATAACTATGTTGAGACAGGAGTTAGTTGACATGGAAAATCCAGGAAGAAAAAGAGTAACATATTCATTGCTCAAGCAGGCATTCACTGCAGGTGAATATCCCAGATTTTCAGGAAAGGTTCCAGCTTTTTCAGAACAGGCAAAAAATGAAAATACCGGAAATTCAGCAAGAAGCTATCGTATCTCGTAGAAGCCGTACGTTTTCTGCGACACTTTGCTTGTCGTTAAAAACTGCTGAACCTGCCACAAAGGCATTTGCTCCTGCAGCAATTACTTCATTGACTGTGTTGACATTAACACCGCCATCCACCTCTAAATCCGCAGATGAACCGCAGATATCAAGCATGACACGTAACTTTTGGATTTTTTCAGTACAGGACGAAATATATGATTGTCCGCCAAATCCTGGATTGACTGACATTACAAGCACAAGATCTATCTCCGAGATAATTTCCTCAAGACTGCTCACTGGAGTTGCGGGATTGATACTCACGCCAGCCCTGACACCTAATTTGTGAATTTGCTGAATTGTACCGTGAAGGTGCGGACATGTCTCCTGGTGGACAGTTATAATATCAGCTCCGGCTTTAGCAAAGTCCTCAAGATAACGTTCCGGATTTTCAATCATCAAGTGCACGTCCAGCGGCAGCTTAGTTACCGGCCGCAGAGCCTTCACAATTAATGGACCGATGGTAATATTAGGGACAAAATGTCCGTCCATTACATCCACATGGATATAATCAACTCCAGCCGCTTCGGCCTCACTGACTTGTTCACCCAGTCGTGCAAAATCGGCAGATAGAATAGAAGGAGATATTTTAATTTGGTTCACAATACAAAGCTCATAAAAAGTTTAAGTTGGGCAACACTGAAAATGTGCTTATTCCGACAGACAGGAATTAAACATAGTTTCGGTGTCTCTGGTGATAACAATAATACATTTTTATTATCAGCTGGTCAACGAAGCAAAAAGCGCCGGTAATTTTTCCGGCAGACGCTGGACATTGTCAATGACGGTATAATGGTTCTGTCCGAAAATCCTTTGCACATAATGATCGGCGCTCGGATCAAGTGTAAGACAATATGACATAATACCTTGCGTGTGCAGTTCCTCTACCGCTTTTTTTGCATCCATACGTAAATGTTGAGGATCACGTTCGTCAATATCAGCAGGTGATCCGTCTGTCACTATCAGCAGCATTTTTCTTTTTTCAGCACGAAGTGAAAGGTGATGCCCTGCATGCCGCATGGCCGCTCCCATACGGGTCGACAAACCTCCCTGCATGCCGGCAAGCCGTCCCTTTGCTTCATCATCAAATGCTTGTTCAAAACGTTTAAGACGATAGTACCGAACGTCATGTCGTCCGTCTGAAGCAAATCCGTGAATTGCAAATGTGTCACCGATACCTGAGATAGCGGTTGAAACCAAAGCGCTGGCTTCACGAGTGAGTTCCAGTACCGTTTTCTCTAGGCCTGCAAGCGTTTCGTTGGTCGATTCTGAGAGATCCAGCAGAATCAGAATCGCCAGATCACGGCGGTTGAGCACATTCTTCAAGGTGATCCTCGTATCAGGTTGATAGCCCATACGGATATCGATCATGGCTTCCACTGCGGCATTGATGTCAATTTCGTCACCATCCTCCAACTTACGCTGACGAATCATACCTTCCGGACGCAGACGGTCAACAATCTGTTTGATACGCGAAGTGATCGGCTTATGCTCAGTCAAAATATCTTCAATGTCCTTCGGATCACCTATTGGATAGCCACGTTCATAAACGGTGGCCCAGTCCGGACGGTGTAACTGAACCTGATAATCCCATTCCGGGTAATGAAAAGGTTCACTGACCGATTCCTTGCCTTCCAGTTGGTTAAAACTGATCCCTTTGTCCTCATACGGAAAAAGTTCCGTTTTCAAAGTCCAGATTTCTTGCGCATCATCTCCGGCATTTTCAACATCCAATTCGTTGACAAATTCCATCAGACTGACATTTTTACGTACTTGGCGTTGGTTAGCAGGTACATATTCCACATCGTCTTGCCAGGCAAATTCATCGAAGTCCCAGATAAAACGATTGTCGTCACGGTAGGGAATCCGGATGCTTTCCAGCAGTCGCAAACTGGGAACCTCTTTGCGTGACGCCAGTACATTGAAAATTTCCAAACCCAGATGCCAGGAGAATTGAGGATCGTTTTTGCTGGACTCAATCTGGTTGTGGAATTTAACAGCTATCTCATTCAGGCTGACATCGTTCACTCTGAATGAACTGTCCAAAAGAGCTAAGGCCAAACGTTCCAGCAGCGGAATAGAAGCATGTTCAGGATGTTTTTTGTGCTGACAATGTAGGGTGCTCCAGAGTTTTCCAAGTCCCGGAAATTCTTTTTTCGCGCAGTACTCAACCCTTGCGTCCTCGACAAAACCAATGAAAAATCTTTGAGCCTGAGATAAATTTTCAGCAGAAATCGGTTCGCGTGTATAGACGAGATGAGCAGCCATATGTGCTGCAATTGCCCGATAAAGCTCGGTACCTTTCACCAAAATCCCATCAACGGCATCAGGCAGGTGAAGCACACGAGCCTCAAGATATGGACGAAAACCAATATGACTCGTATCTGCGGGACGCAAAAAGAAGTCGCGTGCCCACAATGCACGCAGGTAGAAATTAAGTTTGCGTTGACTGTCAATAAACAGAGTTCCGCCGCGTTCTTTTTTCAGCACAGCAAGACTGTCTTCGGTCTTTAAACCAAAATATGCGACCTGCCCGGGGAGGTCACGCCGGTATGCATCTGCACCAAAATCTGCCCAACGTCGAAGACCGGATAAGGTAAGCTTGGAAAGTAGTTCATCAGTGCAGCCCAGCATCGGTCGTAAACCGCGTGGAGCTTTTGCTGCTAAACGATGGATTAGACTAAAGTAACCGCGTAGGAGTTCGGGATCACCCAGGCGTCTTGCAGCAGTAGGAAGGCTGGAAAATAAGAGCGCGATTACCTCTCCGGAAGTCATGGAAATCAACTTCATCGCAGAAGTGACGCATTCCCGAATTATGTCCTCACCGCACTCCTTGACAACTGCAGGTACATTTTCAAGATAGCTGACCACTAAATCAGCGCCTCGACCAAGTTCACTTAATCCGCGGGCTCCATCAAGGTAGTCTTGAAGTCCAACAGAAGACATGCAGCGGCTTGCTTCCTGAAACGTAGCATCCAGAGTACCTTTTAACTCAGGAGCAGCCTGTTCCAAGCAATCACGGTAGTCATCAAGATTGATGCTCATGCAATGCCATTAGTTTTTTGGAATTAGTCAAAGAAAGTCTGAACAGCAGCATCAAGGGTGTCGCGCATGTCAGGATCATCTGTCAGCGGACGTACCAAAGCCAGACGGCAGGCGGCAATTGGCTCAATACCCTTGCTGATCAACTGTCCTGCGTAGACCAGTAAGCGGGTGGACATACCCTCATCGAGGCCGTGTCCTTTCAGGTTGCGTGAACGCAAAGCGACCTGTACCAACTTTTCTGCAATCTCCGCAGCAACGCCTGATTCGCGTGTAACTATTTCAGCTTCTACTGTGGATTCCGGATAATCGAAATCAAGAGCACCGAAACGCTGTTTTGTGGATTGTTTGAGGTCTTTCATCAGGCTTTGATATCCCGGATTATAGGAGATCACCAAATGAAAGTTAGGATGGGCTTTGACCAGCTCGCCTTTTTTATCAAGCGGTAATTCACGCCGGTGGTCGGTTAGAGGATGTATGACCACAGTGGTATCTTGCCGTGCCTCCACCACTTCATCAAGATAGCAGAGTGCACCGATACGTGCCGCTTTTGTCAGCGGACCGTCCTGCCAGCGTGTTCCGTCCTTATCGAGGAGAAAACGTCCCACCAAATCAGATGCGGTCATGTCTTCATTACAGGCAACCGTGACTAGGGGGCGGCCTTGCTTCCAGGCCATGTACTCCACGAATCTAGATTTTCCACAACCGGTAGGGCCTTTCAGCATCATCGGCATCTGCGCTTTCGAAGCGGCTTCAAACAGTTCCACCTCATCCGCGATTTGGCGATAATAAGGTTCTTCAGTAACCAGATATTGCTGTGCGTCGTCCATTCAATTGCGTTGTATTTTTATCGTTTTTAACTGTAAGCGCGGTAGATAACCATGTTGGCTCCCTGGCTCTGCTTAAAATTGTCATAGCCGATGAGCCGCACATGGTTTCCGGGGTTAGCCTTATGGCATAGTTCTGCTTCGCCTAAGATACGATCCACATCAGTCTCGCCGAACATCGGCAACTTCCACATGTACCAATAATGATCAAAGGCATTTTCCGGTTCCGTGTGTTCAATAGCTGGATTCCAACCTTTGGAAACAATGTATTCCACCTGTTTGCGGATAGCGGCATCATCCATTTCCGGCAAATAGGAAAAAGTTTCAAATTTCCGACTGGCAGGATCGGACAGACGTGATGCGTAATCTTGTACTTCACTCATGAGTTTTACCTTGATTTAGATTTTTATGCAATTTCCAACCAGACTCCGTCTTAGGACAAGAATCCGCTCTTATTAGAAAAAGTCTTATTGTTATTTGTGAGACACATCCAGTTTATCAACTGTGTCGAATTCAAATTTAATTTCCTTCCAGGTTTCCATTGCAGTTTTCAGTTCCGGACTGGACTTAGCTGCATTAGTAAGAATATCCTTGCTCTCTTTCTCAAGATCACGTCCCTGGTTACGTGCTTCAACACAGGCTTCCAGCGCTACGCGGTTTGCCGCCGCACCTGCTGCATTACCCCACGGATGTCCTAATGTTCCTCCGCCAAACTGGAGAACAGCATCATCTCCGAAAATGGCAACCAAAGCCGGCATGTGCCAGACATGTATCCCTCCCGAAGCTACCGCAAAAACTCCCGGCATGGCTCCCCAATCCTGATCAAAAAAGATTCCGCGTGAACGATCTTCTTTGATGTAAGATTCGCGTAACAAATCAATCCAGCCTAAGGTAGCCTCACGGTCTCCTTCAAGTTTACCGACTACTGTTCCAGTATGCAGATGATCTCCACCCGATAAACGCAGGGCTTTGGCGAGTACACGGAAGTGAATACCGTGACTTGGATTACGATCTATCACGGCGTGCATGGCACGGTGAATATGTAACAACATCCCATTTCTGGCACACCACTGCGCCAGTCCTGTATTGGCACAAAAGCCGCCGGTAATATAGTCATGCATAATAATCGGCGCACCGATTTCTTTTGCATGTTCCGCACGTCTATACATCTCTTCCGGAGTCGGTGCTGTTACATTTAAGTAATGTCCTTTTCGCTCGCCGGTTTCTTTTTCGGCTTTGAGGGTTGCTTCCATCACAAAATCAAATCGATTTCTCCAACGCATAAAAGGCTGTGAGTTGACATTTTCGTCATCTTTGGTGAAATCAAGACCACCGCGTAAACATTCATAGACTGCTCGTCCATAGTTCTTTGCCGATAGTCCGAGCTTAGGTTTAATCGTACAACCCAGTAGAGGACGACCGTATTTGTTCATAATATCCCGTTCGACCTGAATTCCCTGTGGCGGACCGTTGCAGGTCATCACATAGGCAATTGGAAAACGCACATCCTCCAGACGTAAAGCACGGATGGCTTTGAAGCCAAAAACATTTCCGACTAAAGATGTGAACACATTGACCACAGAACCTTCTTCAAATAAATCAATCGGATAAGCCACAAACGCATAGAAAGCTTCATCATCGCCAGGCACATCCTCAATGGCATAGGCGCGGCCTTTGTAATAATCAAGGTCTGTCAGCAAATCCGTCCAGACCGTGGTCCAGGTACCTGTTGACGACTCAGCACTCACAGCAGCAGCGGCTTCTTCACGGGAAACACCCGGTTGCGGAGTTATTTTGAAACAGGCCAGGATGTCAGTATCTTTTGGTGTGTATTCCGGCATCCAATAGGTATCGCGGTATTCTTTGACACCAGCGCTATAAGTTTTTTTAGACATATTACCTCAGTTGTAAAGGTGAGAGTTTAGTATACTTTTTAATTTATTTTTTGGTCCAGTTCTCCGGAATCATAGCGTTCTGCCATTGTTGTCAAAGGAAGAGGCTTGAGCTTTGACGCATTGCCCGCAGTTCCGAATGACTCATAACGTTCCTCACAAACTACCTGCATCGCTGCGGTAGCCGGAATGGTGAACTTACGTGGATCAAATTCTGCTTTCTTTTCGAGTAAAATTTTCCGTACCTGCCCGGAAATCGCCATGCGGCAATCGGTATCAATATTAACTTTGCGTACTCCGTGTTTGATACCTTCTACAATTTCATCCACAGGCGTACCCCATGTCTGCGGCATTTCTCCGCCGTTGGCATTGATAATATCCTGCAGTTCCTGCGGAACAGAGCTTGACCCGTGCATGACCATATGCAGTCCGGGAAGCCTTTTATTAATAGCTTTTACCACATTCAGCGCGAGGATGTCTCCATCAGGTTTTCTAGTGAACTTGTATGCACCGTGAGAAGTACCAATCGCTACAGCGAGTGCGTCAACTTGTGTTTTCTTTACAAAATCAGTAGCTTGATCAGGGTCTGTCAATAATTGATCCTGTGATAATTTTCCTTCAAAACCGTGGCCGTCTTCTTTCTCACCTTCACCGGTTTCCAGTGAACCGAGGCAGCCAAGCTCGCCTTCGACTGAAACACCGATCTTATGCGCAACTTCCGCAACTTTGGCACTGATGTCTACATTGTATTCATAAGAAGCAGGAGTTTTAGCGTCTTCCTCCAATGAACCGTCCATCATCACACTGGTAAATTTGTTAGCCATCGCTGAGAGACATGTATCAAAATTGTTTCCATGATCCTGATGAATACAAATTGGAATGTCCGGATACATTTCCACTGCAGCATCAAACAAATGACGCAGAAAAATATCTCCTGCATAAGAACGTGCCCCACGACTTGCCTGTAAAATAACCGGCGAATCAGTAGCTTTTGCCGCACGCATAATCGCCTGAATCTGTTCCATGTTGTTTACATTAAAAGCCGGAACTCCGTAGTTGTTTTCAGCCGCATGATCAAGTAGTTGTCTTAAAGATATTAAAGCCATAATCAGGTCTCTGTTTGTAGGTTGTTGGTTTTGAAACTGAATTAGTTAAATACTGTAAAATATGATACTGATTTTTCCGGAGCTTTTACCGGCTAATTTTAAACAATTTGTTTTGCTGCATTGACAACATTTTGAGTTGTTATGCCAAAATGTTCGTAAAGCTCATTTGCCGGAGCGGAAGCTCCAAAAGTGCTCATGCCGATGAATTTTCCTTTTCTACCGAGATACTTACCCCAGCTTTGCTCTACCGCAGCTTCAACGACTACAACCGGAGTGTCAGGTTGTATTACCTGGTCACGGTAGTCCTGGCTCTGTTCTTCAAATTTATCGAGACAGGGCATTGATACCACTACTGCAGAAACGCCTTCTGCTTTCAATTGATCGCGTGCTTCCATGGCAATTGCGACTTCCGAACCGGAAGCAATCAAGGTCACATCCCTTTTAGCTTCAGCTTCGGCCAGCACGTATCCGCCTTTTGAACTTAAATTTTCATCTGTATGCTCCGTTCTGAGGCAAGGCAGTCCCTGACGAGAAAGCGAAAGCACGGAAGGAGTTGAACTTGTTTCCAGTGAAGCGGCCCAACATTCTGCTGTTTCGACAACATCACATGGTCTGTAGACATTTAAATTCGGAATCGCACGCAAACTGGCGATGTGTTCTACCGGTTGATGAGTTGGACCGTCTTCACCAAGTCCGATTGAATCGTGAGTCATTACATAAATCACACGCTGCTGCATCAAAGCTGATAGTCGTATTGCTGGACGGCAGTAATCGGTAAAAATCAAAAATGTTCCTCCATAAGGTACAAATCCTCCGTGCAGCGCAATCCCATTCATGGCCGCAGCCATACCGTGTTCACGAACTCCGTAATGGATATAGCTTCCGGAAAAGTCTCCCGGTGTTATAGGTTTTTGCGATTTGGCCTTTGTCAAATTAGAACCGGTTAAGTCTGCAGAACCACCAGCCAATTCCGGAATTACTTCTGCCAGCACATCCAGTGTTTCCTGACTCGCTTTACGGGTAGCAACTTTTGTTTTTTCTGCAGAATGTTTTCGTTTGAAATCCTGCAAAGAAGCCTGCCAATCATTTGGAAGAGTACCAGAAATAAGACGTTCAAATTCAGCTTTTCTTCCGGAACCTTCCAGACGTTTACCCCATGCTTCCATTTTTGCGCTTTTCATAGCACCGACTCTGCGCCATGCACTGCTGACTGCTTCCGGAATTTCGAAAGGCGAATGCGGCCAATTCAGAGCTTCACGTGTCGCTGCAATTTCTTCATCGCCCAGCGGCGCTCCGTGTGTAGCTGCGGTTCCAGCTTTATTTGGAGAACCGAACCCGATCATTGTTTTACATGCAATCAGCGAAGGCTTGTCCTGCGTTTCGTGTGCACCGTTGATGGCCTGAGCAATTGCATCAGGATCATGTCCGTCGCAGAAAGAAACATCCCATCCGCATGCCCCAAAGCGCATCATTTGATCGTCGTTAACCGCAAGATCAGTTGATCCATCAATAGAAATTCCATTGTCATCAAATAAAACTACCAATTTCCCGAGTCCTAAACGTCCAGCGAATGAGGCTGCTTCGTGGCTGATTCCTTCCATCAGGCATCCATCACCAGCAATCACATAAGTATTGTGATCCACAAGGTCGCTGCCAAATCTATCCGCAAGCATACGTTCAGCAAGTGCCATTCCGACTGCATTTGCGATGCCTTGTCCAAGCGGACCTGTGGTGGTCTCTATTCCGGCGCCATGTCCATACTCCGGATGTCCGGCAGTTCTGGAACCAAGTTGGCGGAAGTTTTTTAGTTCTTCCAGACTGAAATCTTCATAACCCGTCAAATGAAGCAAAGCATACAGCAGCATCGAACCGTGTCCCGCGGACAGGATAAAACGGTCTCGGTCTGCCCAGGCAGGGTCACTTGCGTTGAAATTTAAGAATCTGGTATACAACACTGTTGCCACATCCGCCATGCCCATCGGCATCCCGGGGTGACCTGAATTTGCTTTTTGAACTGCATCCACCGCTAAAAAGCGGAGTGCGTTTGCCATGTCTTGATGGAGTGGAGAAGCGTTCATAGTTTTTATTAATTGTTAGTTTTTCAAGAAAATGTATGGAGACTCTTCCGTCGCTGAAATTGAGAAACCCGGAAAGCACTAAATCGCGTGATGGCCCAAAGCGGCCTTCACCATGTGATAAGCAATCAGCAATTGAGTCAACATTAAAGGGTGACTGATAATGTTAATTTTTTCCAGTTCTTCTATGGATCGTGTATTTTCCCGTAAATGTTGTGCTTCAGGAATCAAGGTCCACAGCAATTCCTCAAGTTTGCTTGCACGAGGAGTTTCTATACTACCATGAATGTCAAGAATATCGACAGGTTTTCCGTCGTTGTCACGTACCAAATCAAGAGTAATTCCTTTATTTGCTCCTACATCCAGCAAAGATGTCAGATCAGGATGAGGTAAAGTAGGACGCAGGGTATGGCGAACGTTAAGTCCTGGGCCAACTTCATTTTCCTTGCCTTCCGGACGATAAAACTGAATCACCATATCAGCAAAAGTCCGCTGCGGTTGAATGAAGGCCGGACTGTCGTCTTTCCGCTTTTCCAGTGATGCCAGGACCTGCTGTTCTGTATAACCGCGCTTTGTGGTGTCCCGAATGACTTTCCAGAGAACCCGAAGTTCCTCTTCCGGATCCAAATATATTTTTACATCATAATTGTTGCGCATGTTTCTGGTACTGTAGCCAAGCAAGCCCTCAACCACAATGTAGGGTTTAGGCTCAACATACTCGGCCGGTTTAAAGGTACCATCATGATGACTGTAAATCGGTTTGATGATGGCTTTACCGTTACGCAAACTATTCAGATCATTTTCAATAATATCGAGGTAGTTACATTTTAGATCAAGAGCAGATGTACCGTTTTCGGCTCGTTGTGCCCGGTCGTACTTGTGATAATCGTCGGTACAAATAGTCACAACTTGATCTTTTCCCAGGATCTCGGCAACTCCTGCGGCTAGAGTGGTTTTTCCTGCAGCTGAATCTCCTACAATCCCGAGAATAACCGGGCGGTCTAAACGATTCAATGGCATTGTGTCTCCTTTTTCAAGTTGAAATATTTCAATATTGTGTTAAATTATTCAAGGCACATGTGGCTGATTTTATTGGCTGGGATAGTTTTTTAACCCTATCCCTAAATCTTAATTATCTGTTGTGCCAGTTTATCAGCGATACTTTTTCTCTGGAAGCTCCGGTCACAATCAGAGTTTCTGTCCTGAAATGGTGTTTAGTGAGTTTTACTCCACTGAATAACAATCCGGATGTAATTCCGGTAGCGCAAAAATGAACATCGTCTGATCCAATCAATTCATCACGTTCATACCAGCGATTGGTGTCAAATCCTGCATCACGAACACTCACAATCTCTGTCGCAAGTTGAGGATTGATTCTTCCCTGAAATTCTCCGCCCATAGCACGAATTGCACAAGCGGATATGATACCTTCAGGAGTTCCACCGGTTCCCATCAGCACATCTACTTCTGTATCTGGGGTTGCAGCCATGATAGCTCCGGCAACATCTCCTGCAGGATAAAGAGTCACTCTGGCGCCGGCTTCATGTATTTCCTCTATAAGTCCACGGTGCCTCGGTTTGTCCAGCACAAAAACTGTCAAATCATTCAAATTTTTTTCAATTAAGCTGGCAACGGTTTTAAGTTTCTTTTCGGTTGACCAGTTCATATCTATCTTGCCTCTCGTTTCAGCGGGAGCAGCAAATTTTTCCATATAGAATGCAGGCCCTGGATCCAGCATGGTTCCTTTTGGCGCGGTCGCGATGACTGCCATTGCATTTGTTTGTCCACCTGCTAAAAAGGTCGTTCCTTCCACAGGATCAACAGCAATGTCAAGGTGGTCTTCCGCAGTTTTATCACCGAATACTTCACCGTTGTATAATTGAGGCGCTTCATCCTTTTCACCCTCACCGATAACAACTGTACCGTTTAGTTTTAATTCATTCAGTGAAACTCTCATCGCATCAACTGCTGCTTTATCTCCTCCCTCCTTGTCTCCTCGGCCAATCCAGTCATAGGATGCAAGTGCTGCTTTTTCGGTAACTTTACGAAGCAGGTAAGGAAAAATCAAATCGTGGGTATCCACGCTGTCCATATCAACTTTTCAGGTACGGGTTTTTGAATAATTTGTTTAATTGAGCACAATAATACTAGATAAAAAATAATGTGCAAACCCTCTTATAGGTGGGGGTTTAATTTCTTATAAGTAGGGGTATACTACCCTAATGGGTAGCATGCTAAAGAAGGTTTTCAGCTTAAAGCTTTTGCTGCGATATCCCGGCGGAAATGCTTGCCATTAAATTGCACTTTTTCCAACAGGGAATATGCATGTTTTCTGGCCTCCGCAATGTCAGTACCTTGAGCACTAATTCCAAAAACGCGGCCGCCGCTTGTCACCAACTGCTCATTTTGGATCGCAGTTCCGGCGTGAAAAATTTGCGTTCCTGCAAGATGAACTTCAGGAAGTGTGATTGGCAGGCCTTTGGTTGGAGGTCCGGGATAGCCTGGTGCTGCCGCAATCACACAGACAGAGGCTCCACTTTGCCAACGCAGTTTTACTTCATGAAGTCTTTTTTCAGTGACTGCCAAGAAAATTTCCGCCAGATCATTTTCCAGCCGTGGCAAAATAACCTGAGCTTCCGGGTCACCAAAACGCACATTAAACTCAATTACTTTTGGACCATTTTCGGTGATCATCAATCCAGCGTAAAGTATACCGCTGAATGGTGTTCCTTCTTCAGCCAAACCTTCGGCAACCGGACGAAGTACACGTTCATTTATTTCCGGAAGCCATTTTTCCAGTTGCGGAACCGGAGAATACGCTCCCATACCACCCGTATTTGGTCCGCGGTCACTGTCAAAAACAGGTTTGTGATCCTGTGACGGTACCATCGGCAGGACTGTCTTTCCATCCACAAAAGCCAGCACGGTCATTTCTTCACCACGTAAACATTCTTCGATCACGACTTTTGTTCCGGATTCTCCAAAAACTTTCTGTACCATGATGGACCTCAAAGCAGTTTCAGCTTCTGCAAGAGTTTCTGCGACTGTAACTCCTTTTCCTGCGGCCAGTCCATCGGCTTTGATCACAATCGGCACACCCTGCGTTTTTACATATGCGAGTGCCTTTTCAAAATCATCAAATTCGCAGTATTCCGCAGTCGGAACATTGAAGCGCTCCATCACTTTTTTCGCGTAGGCTTTGCTGCCTTCCAAAAGGGCTGACTGCCGATTTGGACCAAAAACAGGCAAATTCCGTTTTTCAAAAAGATCCACAATTCCGTCAGTTAATGGATCTTCCGGACCAACCACGCTTAAGTCAATTTTGTTGTCTTCGGCAAAATCAGCCAATTCAATAATTTGCTTTACTTGCAAAGGTACACATTCCGCGATCTCAGCAATACCCGGATTGCCTGGCGCACAAAATATTTCGCGTGCAGCATCTCCGTTTTTGAGCTTCCAGACTAAAGCGTGTTCCCTGCCGCCGCCGCCTATTACCAAAATTTTCATTTACATTTCCTGCTGAAATTTCTGAATTGCTTTGGGCAGTAACTGGTGTTCCAGAGAATGAATTTTTTTTGCTAAACTTACTTCCGTGTCTTCCGGATCAACGCTTATTTTCTGCTGTAAAAATATCTGCCCGGTGTCCATTCCTGCATCCACAAAATGTACTGTGACGCCGGTTTCTTTTGCACCTGACCGCCAGGCTTGTCCTATCGCATCTATTCCAGGAAAAAGAGGTAGCAGAGAAGGATGCAGATTTATCATTCGTCCTTCCCATTTTTCAAGCAGAACGCTACCTACCAAACGCATGTAACCTGCTAAAACAACCAGCTCAATTTTTGCTGTTTTCAACTTTTCGGAAATAACAATTTCATAGTCTTTTTTATCAGCATAATCCTGCGGACTGAAAATAAAAGCCGGAATCCCGCGTTTTTTAACTTCTTCCACAACAGGTGCGTCCGGACGGTCACAGACAAGTAATGCCAGTGAAACTCCCTGAAGATCATTGGCAAGAGTAGCATCGTGAATTGCCTGCAGATTGGATCCACGTCCGGAAGCAAAAACCGCAATCCGCATTTTTACACCCACAGGACTTCTGCTTTCTTTCCGGAAACAATCTGACCGATACGGTAAACCGTTTCACCGTTTTGTTCCAAAATCTCTTTCGCAATTTTTTCTGCAGACTCCGGTACGCAAATCACAAAGCCGATTCCCATATTAAATACCGGAAATAACTCTTCATCCGGAAGTCCACTTTCTTTTCGAAGAAAAGAAAATATCGGCAAATCCGGCCACGAGCTTTTTTCAATTTCCGTGACTGTATTTTCCGGCAGCATCCGCGGAACATTTCCGGGTAATCCACCGCCCGTAATGTGGGACATTCCCTGTACATCGACAACTTCAAGTAATTTCAAAATTGATTTTACATAAATTCTGGTTGGAGTCAAAAGTGCTTCGCCAATAGTTTCTGCTGTCCCCGGAAGAGTTGAGTTTATGCTCTGCGAATTTTCGTCAAGAATACTGTGTACCAACGAAAAACCATTGCTGTGAACTCCGCTGGATGCCAAACCCAGTAAGACATGTCCAGCTTCAATTTTACTACCGTCGATCAATTTTTCACGTTCAACAGCACCGACAGCAAAACCTGCCAAATCGTATTCAGCTGTTTTATACATTCCTGGCATTTCTGCGGTTTCTCCGCCCAGTAAAGCACATCCGGACTGCAGACAACCCTCGCTGATTCCTTTCACCACCGCTTCTACCTTTTGCGGAAACAACTTACCGCAAGCCAAATAATCCAGGAAAAACAGTGGTTCCGCACCCTGAACTAAAATATCATTGACGCACATTGCCACCAGGTCAATACCGATTGTCTCATGACTGTCCAATTCAAAAGCTAATTTAAGCTTTGTACCAACACCGTCTGTGCCGGAAACGAGTACAGGATTTTTGTACTTGCTTTGGTTCAATTCAAACAATCCGCCAAATCCTCCGAGTCCACTTAATACTTCCGGACGCAGAGTTCTCTTAGCTAATGGTTTGAGCCGTTCAACGGCTTCATCTGCGGCTGCTAAATCAACACCGGCTTTTTGGTAAGCTTTCAAGATTTTTCTTTGAGTTAAAAAAATTACAGTTTAAGTTGAATTAACATGTCTGTGTGGGATAATTTCCATTAAAACAAGCCAGGCAATGCCCTCGATTTGAGGCGACATCTTTACGTCCTGTGGCACCAATCATACCTTCAGCAGAAATAAAATGTAATGAATCCGCACCTATTTTCTGGCAAATTTCTTCCGGTGTCTGGCTCGCAGAAATTAACTCCATCCGTCTTGCGGTGTCAATCCCGTAAAGACATGGATGAGTGATTGGTGGAGAAGTGACGCGCATATGAACTTCAGTTGCACCTGCATCTTTGAGAATTTCTACAATTCTACCACTGGTAGTTCCACGTACAATTGAATCATCAACCAAAATTACACGTTTACCTTCAACCGCTTTTCGGACGACGCTTAGTTTCATCCGGACTCCTTTACGTCGTAACTCTTGGTCAGGCTGAATGAAAGTACGTCCCACATAGCGGTTTTTCATCATGCCCATTTCGTAAGGCAAACCGCTTTCCTCAGCAAAACCAATCGCTGCGGCCAGTCCTGAATCTGGAACGCCAATCACCACATCTGCTTCCGTTGGAACTTCCCTGCAAATTTGCCGCCCCATTTCCTTTCGTGCATTGTGCACGCTGATACCGTCAATTTCACTGTCCGGACGCGCGAAATAAATATATTCAAAAGAACAAATCGAACGTGGACTAGGCTCCATAAAAGTTTGTGAATGCAATCCTTCTGCATCAATCACCAGCATTTCGCCAGGTTCAATTTCCCTCACAAACTCTGCTCCACAAACATCAAGTGCGCATGTTTCTGAAGCAACGACCCAGCCATCATCCAGTTTTCCCAAAGAAAGCGGATGAAAAGCGCGGGGATCCTGAGCAGCGACTAGCTGATTTTCAGTCATAAAAAGCAAGGCATATGCACCTTCGACCATCCTTAATGCATCCTGAATCGCCTGTTCAATCGGCGGACCTGAACGAGCAATAAAATGCGGCACAATTTCCGTATCGCTGTTTGTCTGGAAAATAGAACCCTGCCTTTCCAATTGTGTGCGTAAACGTTTAGCATTTACTAAATTCCCGTTGTGTGCCACCGCGACTCTTCCACCTGTATAGCGAAAAACAAGCGGTTGTGCATTCAGAAGTCCGCTGTCTCCGGCAGTGGTATAACGTACATGCCCGATTCCGATGTGACCTGGAAGCTGAGAATACTGCTCTTCCCCAAAAGCTTCTGTCACCAGTCCTGTTCCACGATGAGTATGAAAATGTTTTCCGTCTGAAACACAAATTCCCGCGCTTTCCTGCCCGCGATGCTGCAGTGAATGCAGACCGAAATAAGTCAGTTCTGCTGCTTGAGGATTATTAAATACTCCAAAAATTCCGCACATATCTGTGTTGCTTATGATGTTATTGTTGTGTGTTGAGCTGCAAAATATCTCATCTTCCGCCTGAGACTTCGAGCAGTGAACCGGTTGTATATGAGGACTCACTTGAAAGCAACCACATAATTGCTTTCGCGACTTCCTCTGCGCTTCCGCCTCTTTTCATTGGAACACTGGCTTTAACACGTTCCACACGTCCGGGTTCTCCACCGCTGGCGTGAATATCAGTGTCGATCACACCGGGACGTACCGCATTGACACGGATTCCTTCCTCAGCCACTTCCTGCGCAAGGCCTCTGGTAAAAGTATCAATCGCACCTTTTGATGCAGCATAATCCACATATTCTCCGGCGCTCCCAAGTCTTGCTGCAGCAGATGACACATTGACAATCGCTCCACCTTTTCCGCCGTTTTTTGTGGACATCCGTTTGACTGCTTCCTTCGCGCACAAAAAACTGCCGGTAATATTTGTCAAGAAAACACGGTTAAGACGCGCCGCATCCATATTCTCAATTCGCATTTGCGTTTCCAGAATACCTGCATTGTTGACAAGAGCACTAATTTTTCCGAGCTTGTCATCAACCGCGCGAAACAGTTTCACCACTTCTTCTTCCTGTGAAATGTCTGCACCAAGCGCAAGCGCATGTCCACCGTCAGCTTTAATTTCCTCGACGATCTGCATTGCCGCAACTTTGTTTTTTAAATAATTCACACAAACAGCGTAACCGCTTCTGCCTGCAATCCGTGCTGTTGCAGCACCAATTCCACGGCTTGCACCGGTTATGATCAATACCTCATCCATTTTTAAAAGCTTTAAATATGATGAAACTTAAAAAGTTTAAAGGCTATACTTTTTTGTCATTCCCGCGAAAGTGGGAATGACAACTCTTTATGAAGCCAGCAAATATCCAGTTCAAATAAAATTGTAACTATTCGGCGTCTATATCTCGTTCCGTGGCTCTGCCGCGGAATGCCGTGGGTGAGGCTCCGCCTCACAAGCAAATGCATGTTTGCCCCGTTCCTCTGTACCTATCGATCCGGAGTAAGCTGTGTTTCGGGTGGCGGAGCCACACAATTAGGAGAACAGTTAATTACAAAATAAATTCAAATTTTACTTAACGTTGCATTACACGTCCAATTGCGTTTTGCCACAAATCACGCAAGCTCCGTAATTCTGCCTGAATCAACGGCGCGCCATTCAAAGCAATCTCAAAGTTTTTCGCAACACTGGAAGCTACGGTGGCAGAATTTTCAGCTGAAAGCACCTGACCGATCCGTAAACACGGAACTCCTTTTTCCTGCATTGATGCTTCTAGCTGCTCTACTTTTGCCGGAGAAACACTCAGCAAAATCCGGGATTGCGATTCACTGAATAAGGCAATGTCCGGACGCAAATCACTTTTCACATCAACTAAAATTCCTAATTTTTCTGTACAGGCAGTCAGCAAAGCTAAAGCCAGTCCTCCATGCGAAAGATCATGCGCCGACACCACATTTCCGGAACGGATATTTTCAAGCATTGCTTGTTGTAAAGTCTGCTCTTTCTCCAAATTAAGTTCCGGAGGCATTCCGCATATTTCACCCAGTTGCATTTGCTGATAAGCGCTTCCGCCCAACTCGTTTTTTGTTTCGCCCAACAGCAGCAAAACGTCGCCTGAATTCTGGAAAAACTGAGTGGTCGTGTGCTCGTTTTTTTCAATCAAACCAACCACGCCAACAACTGGTGTTGGGTAAATTGCCTCTCCTTCAGTTTCATTGTAGAGACTTACATTCCCGCCGGTCACAGGCAATTCAAGAAAATCACAGGCTTCCGCCATTCCACTAACAGCCTGTTCGAGCTGCCAGAAAATTTCCGGTTTTTCCGGATTCCCGAAATTCAATCCGTCTGTAATCGCCAGCGGTCGTCCACCGGAACAAATAACATTCCGCGCTGCTTCCGCAACAGCAATTTTACCGCCAGTTTTTGGATCAAGAAAAACATAACGTGAGTTGCCGTCAATGCTCAACGCGAGTGCCTTGTCTGTACCTTCCACACGTACCACTGCCGCATCTGAGCCGGGACGTACCGAAGTGCTGGTGCGTACCATAAAATCGTATTGTTGGTAAACCCATGATTTTGAAGCTAGTTCCGGAGTTTGAATCAGTTGTTCGAAAACGCTGTTTATATCTCCCGGAACATCCCATGTAACTGCAGATTGCTTTTGCCGTTCAATAACTACCTGCGGCATTTTAGCTTCACGATGATAAATCGGGGTTGCACCGCAAACTGTATTCAACGGTAATTCCGCAACAGATTCTCCATGATGTTTAAGCCGTAAAACCGGTTCTTCAATCACATATCCGACAGTGACAGCGGGCACATCCCATTTTTTGCAAATCTCAAAAACCTCTTCCGCACGTCCGGGATTGGCCACAAACAACATCCTTTCCTGTGATTCTGAAAGCATTATTTCATAGGCGGACATATTTTCCGCACGCTGCGGTACCAAATTCAAATTTAGTTCCATACCGACACCGCCTTTGTCTGACATTTCTGTACTGGAGCAGGTTAATCCCGCTGCACCCATATCCTGCACGCTGTAAATCGCGCCACTTTCGTAAACTTCCAGACAGGCTTCAATCAACAATTTTCCCATGAACGGATCGCCAACCTGTACTGCAGGTCGTTTTGAGTCTGAATCTTCATTCAACTCTTCCGAAGCAAAAGTCGCCCCGTGAATTCCGTCTCGTCCAGTCGCCGCTCCTACGTAAATCACTGATTTACCGACACCTTCCGCTCTACCGTGCTGAAGTTGATCGTGACGTAAAATACCGACACCCATCGCATTGACCAGCGGGTTTCCGCTGTAACATTCATCAAAGCAAACTTCTCCGCCTACAGTTGGAACACCGATGCAGTTCCCATATCCCGCAATTCCGGCCACCACATTTTCAAATAAATAACGTGTACTGTTGGAAATTGCGTTATCAGCACTACTGTTAGTACCTTTCTCGTAAAGCGGTCCGAAACGTAATGAGTTCAGCACCGCCACCGGACGCGCACCCATTGAAAAAATATCACGTAAAATTCCACCAACTCCTGTCGCTGCACCCTGAAAAGGTTCAATTGCGGAAGGATGATTGTGACTTTCGACTTTGAAAACAACCGCATAGCCCTCACCTATATCAACAACACCAGCGCCTTCTCCTGGGCCCTGCAGAACTTCCGGGCCTTCCACCGGAAAACGGGAAAGCAGCGGTTTTGAATTTTTGTATGAACAGTGTTCTGACCACATCACACCAAAAATCCCGGTTTCTGTCAGGTTCGGATGCCGTCCAAGCAACTCGACTACGAGCTCATATTCAGCATCGTTGAGGCCCATTTGCCGATAAACTTGTTCACTCTTAATTTGATCCGGGGTAGGTTCGATTGGATGCATCTGCAGTATTAAATCTCAATATTCTTTAAGCTATTTTTTGAACACAAAGTGGCAATTATTCGACGTCGCTTTTTTTCACAACTGCCTGAAACTTTTAAGACTATTATGTTAGTATTATTTCAAGTGATTCCTGAAGCTTCCGCAAAAAGCCTGAAATCCCCCATTTCCCTTTTTAACCGCTTCTCTTTCGATTACATTCAGCTAACACTTTAAAACGACTTTATCAACGGAACGCTTCACTAACCACGCAAAGATTCAAAGAGAATCCGGCCGTCTGAGGTTCCCATCCAGTCTGTCATGGCACGTTCCGGATGAGGCATCATGCCGAGCACATTTCCCGCAAGATTACTGATTCCCGCGATATTGTCCACTGATCCGTTTGGATTGCTGCCGGAATAACGGAAAACGATTTGGCCGTTATCTTCGAGTTTATGCAGAGTTTCAGCATCGCAAGTGTAATTTCCCTCGCCATGAGCGATCGGAAAGCGTACCGGAATGTCTGCTCTTTCTGCATATCCGCTGGTGAATGGTGTTGCTGTGTTTGCGACTTGCAGACTGACGGTATCGCAGATGAAACGCAGTCCGGAATTTCTGTGCAGTGCTCCGGGAAGAAGTCCACATTCTGTCAATATCTGGAAACCATTGCAAATTCCGAGTACACGCACACCGGAATCCGCAGCTTGACGCAAAGCCTTGAGAATTGGTGCACGGGCCGCCAAAGCTCCTGCTCTTAAAGCGTCACCGTATGAAAATCCTCCCGGTAACAAAATCGCGTCAAAACCCTTTAATGAATCGCCTGCATACCAGACATACTCTGCTTTCATTCCTTCCACAGAATTAACGGCTTTGTAAAGATCGTAGTCACAGTTTGATCCCGGAAAGACAAGCACCGCACAACGCATTATGCCTCTACTATTTCAAAGCGGTAATCCTCAATCACTGCATTTACCAGCAGTGCATCACACATTTCTTTCAGCCTCTGTTCGGTTTTTACGGAATCGCTTTCTTCCAGCCAGACTTCGATCGATTTTCCGATGCGTACATTTTGTGCCTCTGGAAAACCGAGGGTTTGCAGCGAGTGCTGAACAGCCTGACCTTGAGGATCAAGCACGTCTTGTTTCAGTGAAACAGTTACTATTCCTTTGAGCATATAAGTGGAATGAGTTTGAGTTTATGAGTTTGCTGTTATACGTTTAAAAACTTCGGCATAAGCTTCTGTCACTCCGCCAAGACCACGGCGGAAACGATCTTTGTCCATTTTTTTATGAGTTTCTGCATCCCAGAATCTACAGGTGTCCGGTGAGATTTCATCGGCCAGCATAAAATTTCCGGAAGAGTCACGTCCAAATTCGAGTTTAAAATCAACGAGTAACAAACCACGTGGAGTCAACAATTTCAGCAGAGAGTCATTGACAGCCAATGCCCGCCGGCGTAGCTCATTTAATTCTTCATCAATTACTAAGCCAAGAGTCTGGATATGAACATCGGCCAGGAGCGGATCTCCAAGATCATCATCTTTGTAATAAAATTCCACAATCGGTTCCGGTAATTTACGCCCCTCTTCCCAACCGAGACGTTTACTCAAGGAACCTGCTGCAATGTTACGTGTCACAACCTCCAAGGGTACTATTTCTACACGTTTCACTAATTGTTCTGTGTCAGAAATTTTCCTGACAAAGTGACTTTCGATACCTTGCTCAGCCAGATAGTCGAAGAAGAAAGAGGTAATTTCATTATTGAGCTGGCCCTTGCCTTCGAGTTGTTCAAATTTTTCTCCATTGAAAGCAGTGGTGTCGTTTTTGTAAGCAACCCTGACAATATCCGCATCATCTGTGGAAAATATTTTTTTGGCTTTGCCTTCGTAGAGCAGTTTTTCGGACATGATGTTTTTATGGTTTTTGATAATTACAAAGATAAAATTGAACCTTAAACAAATGATGCAACCGTAAAAATTTATCATTCCCGCGAAAGCGGCAATCCAAGAACTTGTAAGTATATGAAATAAATGGATTCCCGCTTTCGCGGGAATGAGAAACATTGGTATTCTTATGACTTTTTACGAGATTATCATACAATATCTCCCGCTATTCCGGAACGCAAATAACTAAAGCATTTTGTTAAGCAAATCTGCATCCCATACACCTAGTTTCTGTAGAGGTTCCAGCAGTGATTCCAGTGAGTCTGACGTCAAATTAAGATGCCCCATTTTACGTCCGGAACGGCAGTCCTGCTTTCCATACAAATGCAGTTTTGCTTCCGGAGGCAAGTCTTTCAATTTTTCCAGTAGAAGAGGTAAATACTCACCCAGAATATTGAGCATCAGGGCAGGTTTATACAATTCAGTTGAACCCAGTGCGAAGTTAGTTATCGCTCTCAAATGCTGTTCAAACTGGGAGCTTACACAAGCGTTCTGAGTAAAATGTCCTGAATTGTGCGGACGCGGTGCAATCTCATTAACCAGTAATTTTCCATCCGGCAAGACAAACATTTCTACACCAAGTACACCTACAAGTTCCAACCCTTCAGCAATTTTTTTGGCCACAGTTTGTGCTTGCTCACTCACTTCAGGAACTAACCTAGCAGGTATTCTGCTGATGGTCAGTATATTTTTTTTGTGCAAATTTTCTGCAGGTGTAAAACAGCGGATTTCCCCCATACGGTTACGTGCGACAATTACTGAAATTTCACTTTCGAACGGCACAAACTGCTCTGCGACAATTTCTGTTTTTGCCTGACTCAGTGCAGAAAATGCTTCCGGAATTTGTGCTATGCTGGATATTCTGGCCTGCCCTCTGCCGTCGTAACCGCCGGTAACGGTTTTGAGCATCAAATCACCAAGCTCTTCGAAGGCCACCGTAACATCTTTTTCAGTAATTATTTTTTGGAAAGGAGCAACCGGAACAGCCAGTTTTTGCAGGAAGGTTTTTTCGCGTAGACGATTTTGAGAAATCCGCAGCAGTTGACTGCCTTGAGGCAGGTCCACTCTTTCCTCCAGCCAAGCAACTGCGTCCGCATTCACATTTTCGAATTCGTAGCTGACAACATCACAGGCATCTGCTAATTCCGCCAGTGCTTTAAAGTCATCGTAAGCTGCTGTTATCTGTGTGGCACCTGCAAGTGCTGCAGGACAGTTTGGAGCAGGATCAAGAACAATAAAACGGAAACCCATCGCATGACCCGCAAGCACCAGCATTTGTGCCAACTGACCTCCACCGAGAAGACCAATCATCGATCCTGGTAGCAACGGTTCCGGAACTGAAGTCATGGCAATTCTGCTTCAAGTACATATTTACGTATTTTTTCCCGCCGCCGAATCAAACGTCTGCGTAGTTCCGGATCTTGATTTGCAAGAATTTGTGCGGCAAGTAAGCCAGCATTGTGCGCACCTGCTCCTCCAATGGCCAGGGTAGCAACCGGAACTCCGCGGGGCATCTGCACAATTGACAACAAAGAATCCTGACCGCCCAGAGCAGATGTTTTTACTGGAACACCAAGTACCGGCAGCAATGTCTGTGCGGCTACCATTCCCGGAAGATGCGCAGCGCCTCCTGCACCGGCGATGATAATCTGCAGTCCCCGCTCTTCAGCCTGCGTCGCATAAGCAGCCATCCATTCCGGTGTACGGTGCGCAGAGACAACTCGTTTTTCATAACTAATGTTCAACTCATCCAGCACATCACAGCTTTCTTTCATTGTTTCCCAATCGGACGTGCTGCCCATGATGACTCCAACCAGAGCTGATTTTTCCTTTTTCTGTGCCATTTTTATTATTTGCTTATGAAATTACAAACCATAATATTCAGCCAAACGCTTAAATCCGGGACGTGAATTTTCGATGGTTTCAGCAGAACAGCAGAGTGAAATCCTAAAATGCCCCGGACCGCCAAAGCCAACTCCAGGAACTAGAAGTATATTCTCTTGCTGTGCACGTTTAACAAATGCTACATCATCCGGTTCAGGTGATTTGGGGAAAATGTAAAAAGCGCCCTGCGGTTTGATTGCTTCAAATCCCAACTCACTGATCATGGAGAATATTTTGTCACGTGATTTTTCATAAACCGAAATGTCAACTCGCGCGTTTCCAAGTAGAGGTAGAATTTTCTGCATCATTGCAGGTGCATTCACAAATCCGAGGATCCGGTTACACAGCACGAGGGCTTGAAGCAGTTCCGAGCGTTCAACTGCATCCGGATGAACCGCGATGTAACCTATTCTTTCACCGGCAAGGCCTAAATCCTTGGAGTGGGAATTGACTAAAATTGAATTTGGATAACTGAGAAAAACATTGCTGTTGGTTAATCCGTCAAAAACCAGATAACGGTAAATATCATCTGAAACGAGATAGATAGGATGACCGTATTCTTTCTCTTTACGCAGCAGTAACTCCGCTAATTCGTCTAGTGTCTGTTGTGAATAAACAGCACCGGTTGGGTTATTTGGACTATTGATGATTACAATCTTTGTCTGTTCACTCAAACTTGTTTCGATCGAATCGAGGTCAGGTTGAAATTCCGCAGTAGTTTGAGCCAGTGTCAGTCGTCCACCGTGATTTTGCACATAAGCTCCGTATTCTACAAAATACGGAGTCAAAGCCAGTACTTCATCTCCTGCTTCGAGCAGAGCTTTGAACACCACATTCAAACCACCACCGGCTCCAACACACATCACTACATCCTGACTGCTAAAAGGATGACCTGTTTCATCACGCATCACACCGGCAATGAACTCTCGTGTTTCTTCAAAACCTGCATTCGGCATATAACGGTGCATTCCATCTTCAGGATTATCCAGTAACAGACGCAATTGCTCATGCACTTGCTGAGGCGGTTCCAAGATGGGATTACCAAGTGAAAAATCAAACACATTTTCTGCACCATACTCTGCCTTGAGTCGAGCACCTGCTTCAAACATTTGACGAATCCATGAGCCTTTTTCCATGGATTCACGTATTGATTTTGAAATAGACATTATTTTTTTCCCTTTGAGTAAAGACTTCTCGTTAAAACCGGAAGACGAGATATTTTGGGATTCCTGCTAATACAGGAGTGACAGATAATGAGGGGACACTGCCAAGAGGTAAGAGGTCAGGAAAATAGATTCTTGATTGTTTCAACAAATTTATCACGTATTGGATTGCTTTCGTCTTCACAGCATTCGTCGAATTCTTTCAATAATTCTTTTTGCCTTGCAGTCAATTTGCTTGGAGTCTCCACGACAACCCGCACATGTAAATCTCCGCGTCCGCCACCTCGAAGATGTGCTATACCCTGGTTTTTCAGTCGAAAAATTTTGTGAGTTTGAGTGCCGGCAGGAATTTTTAATCTGGCTTTTCCTTCTAAAGTTGGCACCTCAAGATCGGTTCCAAGAGTCGCCTGAGAAAAACTGATCGGGACTTCGCAAAAGATATCTGCGCCATCACGTTCAAAAAGAGAATGATCCTTGACACGTAAAACTATGTATAGATCACCGCTTGATCCACCATTTGCACCGTGCTCACCTTCTCCGGTGAGTTTGATCTTTGATCCGGTAGCAACTCCGGCAGGAATGTTAACTCTAATACGTTTTGTTTTAGAAACGCGGGTGCGTCCATGACAGGTTTTACACGGATTTGAAATTGTTTTTCCGCGTCCACCACAACTGCTGCAGGTTGTAGCAACACTAAAAAATCCCTGTTGAACCCTTTGCTGTCCGGTTCCTCCACAGGATCCACATATTTTTATGTCCTTTTCGGACTCTGCCCCCAGACCGCTGCAGGAATCGCAGGTTTCCATGCGTGGGACATCAATTTCTTTCGACGAGCCAAAAACCGCCTCATCAAAGGAAATCTCCATATTATATTGTAAATCTGATCCGCGTTCACCACGTCCGGTTGAACTACCACCGGAACCGCTGAAGAACTCACTGAAAATATCTCCGAAAACATCTCCAAAACCATTTCCAGCTGAACCCCCCATTCCACTGCCCATACGTTCAGCGGCATGTCCGAACTGGTCATAACGTGAGCGTTTTTCCTGATCTCCGAGTGTCTCAAAAGCCTCAGAAGCTTCTTTGAATTTATCTTCTGCCTGCTTATCACCCTGATTACGGTCCGGATGAAATTTCATCGCGACCTTGCGGTACGCTTTTTTGAGTTCTTCTTTTGAAGCGTTGCGAGGCACACCCAACACTTCATAATAATCGCGTTTTGCCATGAAATTCCGTCAAGGGGTTACAGGTTCAAAATTGAAGGTTTTTATTTTAGTGTCTTTTCCTTTCAGCATGAGCCTGTTTTACTTTTTTACTTCTTCAAAATCTGCATCGACAATATCTTCATCATTTTTGCTTGATTTTTCATCACTGTCCTGAGCGTCTTCATTTCCTTGCTCAGCTGTAGCGCTCTGCTCCTCTGCCTGTTGACTGTATAACAATTCAGCCATTTTGTGAGAAGCCTGTGTCAATGCTTCAAGATCACTCTTGATTGCATCAAGGTCTTCTGTTTCCAAGCTCTTTTTGAGTTGTTCGCTGCACGCTTCAATTTTTGTTTTATCTTCTTCAGGCAACTTGTCCCCAAGTTCACTTACCGATTTTTCGGTACTGTAAATGAGCGTTTCTGCCTGGTTTTTAACTTCTACACCCTCACGTTTTACTTTATCTTCTTCAGCAAACTGTTCTGCATCATTAACCATTTTTTCGACTTCATCATCGGAAAGTCCGCCTGAAGACTCAATTTTTATGGCCTGCTCTTTTCCAGTACCTAAATCTTTGGCGCTGACATGGACGATCCCGTTTGCGTCAATATCAAATGTGACTTCAATTTGCGGTACACCGCGTGGTGCAGGTGGAATTCCGACCAGCTCAAAACGTCCAAGCGTTTTGTTGTCTGTTGACATCTCACGTTCACCCTGCAGAACATGAATGCTGACCGCAGGCTGATTGTCAGCTGCTGTAGAGAAGGTCTGGCTTTTACGAGTAGGTATGGTCGTGTTACGTTCGATTAATTTCGTCATCACACTGCCAAGAGTTTCAATACCAAGTGAGAGTGGAGTGACATCAAGAAGCAGGACGTCTTTCACATCACCTGTAAGAACACCACCCTGAATCGCCGCGCCGATAGCTACAACCTCATCCGGATTAACACCTTTGTGAGGTTCTTTGCCAAAAAACTCTTTGACGATTTCCTGAACCTTTGGCATACGTGTCATACCGCCCACCAGAATGACCTCATTGATGTCCTTTGAGGTGCAGGCTGCATCTTTCAGCGCTTTGCGGCATGGCTCAAGACAACCCTGAATAAGATCGTCCACCAGCGATTCAAATTTGGCACGAGTAATTTTAAGATTTAAGTGTTTTGGACCAGACGCATCGGCAGTAATAAAGGGTAAATTAACATCTGTTTCCGAACTCGCTGACAATTCATGCTTGGCCTTTTCTGCTGCTTCACGCAGACGCTGCAGCGCCATTTTGTCTTCACGCAGATCTATCCCGTTTTCTTTTTTAAACTCATCTGCAAAAAAAGTGATCAGCCGATTGTCAAAGTCATCTCCACCCAGAAAAGTATCGCCATTAGTTGATTTCACATCAAAAACACCTTCACCAATTTCCAAGATTGAAATATCAAAAGTACCTCCACCTAGATCAAAGACCGCGATCTTCTCATCATGTTTTTTATCCAATCCATAAGCCATTGCTGCGGCAGTCGGCTCGTTGATGATACGTAGCACATCAAGTCCGGCGATTTTTCCTGCATCTTTGGTGGATTGACGTTGTGCGTCACTGAAATAAGCAGGCACAGTAATTACGGCTTCTGTAACTGTCTCTCCCAAATATTCTTCTGCAGTCTGTTTCATTTTCTGCAGAATGGAAGCAGATATTTCCTGAGGCGAATAGTTTTTATCATTAACTTTCACATACGCTAAATCCTGATTACCTTTAACAATTTCATAAGACACCATTTTTTTCGTATGCTTTACTTCTTTAGATTTAATGTCTTGTCCCATCAAACGCTTGATGGAATAGATTGTACGTTGAGGATTTGTGACTGCTTGTCTTTTTGCAACCTGTCCAATCATACGTTCGCCATCGTCATTAAAAGCAACCATCGAAGGTGTTGTGCGTGTTCCTTCAGCGTTTTGAATAACCTTCGGTTCACCACCCTCCATGATACTGACACATGAGTTCGTGGTTCCTAAATCTATACCAATAACTTTTCCCATAACTATTCTCCTTGTTCTTTCATGAATACCCCCTTGACATATATAATTGTTTACAGGGAATTTAAATTAATATTTTGCTATTTACAGCTTTTAAGCTCAATTTTTCCCAGACACCCGGACCATTGCCGGTCGAATAATGCGACCATGCAAGGTATATCCTCCCAAACATTCCTCAACAACTTTGTTGTCAGGAACAGAAGCGGAATCATCAACTCCTACAGCCTGGTGAATGTTTGGATCAAACTCTTCCCCAACTGTTTTAACTCTTGTAACACCAAATTTCTCAAAAACTTCATGAGTCATTTTATCGACCATCTCCAATCCGACTATCATACTTTCCACATCGGTATTGTCACTCTTAGCGTGAGAGATGGCTCGTTCAATATTGTCAAGAGAAGGCAGCAGTTCTTTGATCAAATCAATATTAAAAAATTTGAAGCGGTCTGAGCTTTCACGAATCATGCGTTTTTTATAGTTTTCAAACTCTGCATTGACTCTAAGATAGCGGTCTTCCATATTCTGAGCCCTGATACGTTCCTTTTCCAAAAGATCTTCTTCCGTTGATTCTGAGTCAACTTCAGGCTCTTCAGTTGAATCTGCTGCAATTTCAGACTCAATCACTTCCTGCAGATTTTCAAACTCTTCAACAATTTTCGGTTCGTCCGTTTTCTGCTTTTTTTCTACTGCTTCTTTCTGTTTTTTAGCACTCATAAGGATCTTAATTTATATCTTCAGTCGTAAGATTGTTCAGTAATTGTTTTTGACAATATTTTAGCGGTATAGTCGACCATGGATATTATGCGTTTATAATCCATACTTGTGGGACCGACTACTCCAATTGAACCTAAAACATTTTGATTGTTACGATAACTGGCAGTGATGAGTGAACAGCCCTGTAATTGTTTTAAATCGTTTTCAATACCAATAAATATATGTACGCCTTTGTACTTCATGGAATCGTCCAGAATTTTCATAATTGCACTTTTCTGGTCAAACGCATCAATTAACGAACGTACAGAAGACTGTTCATGAAAATGAGAATCTAACAGGAGATTCATCTGACCGTCAATCAGCATTTCACCCGGCTGATTTAATTCAAAAGCTTTTTTGCCTAAACGTATTGCATGAGCTAAGAGATCATGATAACGGTTACGGTCATCAACCATACTCTCATGAATTTCTTCGCGAATTTCCTGCATCGAATGATTTTTGAACTTGTCGTTCAAAAATTCTGCAACTGAGTTAAGAAATTCCTGGGATTGGCTATCCTTGGTAAAAATAATTTTGTCACGTACAACACCGGCTTTTGTGACTAAAATGACGAGGATACGGTCCTCACTGATTTTTATTAACTCAATGCGTTGAAGTCGACTGACAGCAGCCTTGGGCGTGCTTACCACACAGGCAAATTTAGTGAGTTCCGCCAGCATACGTACTGCCTCTGCCAGGATTGCCTCTACCTGAGAACCTTGTTCATTCGAAACTTGAGAAATTTTCTCCTTAATCTGCTGCGGTATGCTCGGAGGCGACGCTAAGGAATTAACGTAAAATCTGTAAGCTTTGTCGGTAGGAACACGTCCTGCTGAAGTGTGGTTCTGAATCAGATAGCCAAGTTCTGCTAAATCAGACATAATGTTTCTGATCGTTGCAGGAGAAAGCGTGATTCCTATCGTCTTGGAAAGTGTGCGTGAACCAATCGGCTCTGACGATTGAATGTAGTTTTCTATGATACTATGAAGAACTAAATGGGCCCGTTCATTCAAAACCAAGTTATAACGGACTCCTTTTTTCCCATTATCTATAACTTTTTTTACCAAAAGAAAGACTCCAGCAGCATTTTGTCAGAATTAGCACTCATTGAGGGTTAGTGCTAATAATTTAACTATTTTTAAAGAAATAAGTCAAGCAAAAGATAACAGCAGATAAATTTTAGGAGATAATTCAGCAGAAGTTGCAATTAAAAAGGAAACTCATCAACTGTGAGTCTCCTGCAGAGAAAAAAGTAGCAGCAAAAAGCACATTAGAAAGGATTCTTTTTTTTACGGGATTCCAGAAACAATTCGATAATACTTCGATATTTTCCTTCAAGTTCATCCTGTTCTTTAAATGACTGATTTTTTACTAATTTCAATTTTGATTCAGAACTTTGAAAAGCAGAAATATGACTCAGCACCCACGAATCCTGTTTCAGGTTTATAAAAAACATTTTTGCTGACTCACCCTCAGCTTGCCTTTCGAAGCTAAAACGCAACACAATCTTACCACGCTGCTCTCCGGTCCAGTATTGAATCAATCCGAGCTCCGGATGTTCCAAAACACCTTCAACAGCACTGGGCCAGTTTTCTTTGATTTCTTCTTCAATCTTGTTCATTTTATCTTAGATATTTATGATGAAAAAAGTAATTGCCTAGCACTCTTACGAGTTTGCGGATCAGAAAACCGATAAACCGCTCTATCCATCCAATAATGCAAAAATCCACTTGCGAGGCCGATTCCCACTAAGAAAGTATAGCACTCAGAGTTCTGCAGCCATAACATTAAATCAGGCCATACTTGTTCACTGTATCTACCGCCTACTGAAATCGCTTCTATTTCAAAAAACGGTGTCATAACAACAGAAAACGAACAAAGGGTAATCAAAACCAGCCAGGGCTTCAAATAATTTTTTGCTGTGTCTAGTTTTAGTGGAACGCTTTTCTGCTTTTCAGCCTGTTTGATATCATTTCCTCCCATGTGTATCGCCAGACCTAACGCGGTCAGCCAGTGCTGCAGAGTCCAAAGCATCAAAAACTGGAATGGATCCAGCTGAAATGCAGCTACAGCCATCATGCCTATTCCAAATAAATATAAAATTTTTGGAAGACCGGAATCCTGCAGCCATGCATTACGAACCATGAAGAATGTACTTCCCACAACAAGCAAGGTTCCTAAACGTAGTAACAATGGAATTCCCGCTAGTCCCCAATCCGGAAGTAGGATTGGTAAAATATGTTTTTCCTGTAAAAAGGACGTTCCATGCAAAAGCTCAGCAAAGATAACCAGTGCTCCTCCAACTCCCCAACAAAATATACGGTCCTGCTTATTGGCGGAAGCTGCGGATTTAGGATTCCAGCGGTGATGATAGAGCCTGAGAATCCCATAGTGCTGAGCCGCAAAATGATGCGTTCCCCAAGCAAAATCCAGTATCAATAAACAGAGAATTCTTTCACTTACTGTAAAAGTTGAGAAAGATTCCGGCGTGTAAAGCACAGCCAATACTCCCAAGACAATCAACAGCGGAAGAACTATAAAGCGCTTCTGCTGATCTCTGAGTAGAGGTTTGTAGGCCCGTGTTCCCCAGGCTAAATAAAATGAACTAAAACGATGCGCAATCCAGAACAGAAACACCGCGGTTGCATAAAACATTTCCTGCAACTGAGAAGAATTTACAATGAGCAGCAGAAACGTCAACCATATTCCTGACTGTAGCCAAAATGCATCCCACTTTGAGGAGCGGATCCAGCCCCTTGTTTGATCGTTCATTGCTTATGTTAGAAATACACTTGTAAAATTAACGGACAAAGACAAGTCCTTTGAGTCATGCAAACAATCAACCGTGTAAAAAATTTTGAAAGATAAATTCAAGACTTTAAGTTGGCTTATTAATTAGACAAAAGACAGCTCCAAGCAGTTCCAGATTATCATTAATTATCTATTGATACACTTTTTTTCGACCACCAGAATTATACCCGAATATACACCCAATTTAACAACCGTTTCTATTCCCGTATTTTAAACCAGAATCTTAGTATCAGCAAAACATTCAAATCAATCAACTGAAATTATAGACAAAATAAATTCACAAATTTTATGGTACACCGCTTGCGGATAACTAACCCAATTTTCCCCGTATTGAGATGTTCTCCGTTTTATTGGGGTAACGGAAAAATGCAGACGTATCTCACCAATTGGAAGACACGAACAACGCTTAAGTTGCTGGTGCTACCTGAACAATCATAAAAGGAAGACATGAAAATAATATTTAAACGAGCTTTGCGGACATTGGGCATTACGCTTGGTGGACTGATCGCATGGTCAGGTTTGCTGCAAGCTCAGGGCGACGTACAGATGTGTGTTTCCAAAGCACTGCTGACATATCTCGAATGCGCAGGAGAAGGCACCGGAACTGCAGCTCTCGCGCAAAAACAAG
>Ga0209251_1000486_pt1 | contig 35732 bp, 34 predicted proteins | sample SaaInlV_100m_DNA_6_FD_184665 | JGI IMG/M metagenome (GOLD analysis project Ga0209251, IMG submission 184665) | Marine microbial communities from expanding oxygen minimum zones in the Saanich Inlet - Saanich Inlet SI073_LV_10m_DNA (SPAdes) (version 2) | ecosystem: Environmental > Aquatic > Marine... | reverse complement strand
CTATGGTTTAAAACCTCTCCTAATTTTAAGTTATTAGTTTCTAAAATCGTGTTAGAACTAAAACCTAATGATGGAAGTGTGAGCAATAGATATAAAATCTTTTTCATTTCTTGTTCTTACTTTTTATTGATATTTGTGAAAAATATAAGCACCAGCAAAAAGCAAAAGCATAGGCCATATATTAGTAAAGACAGATATTAGTATTTCCATTAATTATTATATGACCATGGTATTTTTTTACCCTTTATTTTTTATAAGTGTATAGCCTATTAAGCCAAAAATAATTTCTAAAAATAGGTAAAAAATAAAAATTGGGCTTGGTAGACCATCAATTAAGATGCTTGCAACTCTTCCTGAAGCTATCCCAGTCATGAAAATTGTTAAACTCCATAAAGCAGATAATTGAAGATTAGAGTTATATGCTCCGAGTATCCAAAAAATTACTAAGGCTATATATAAACCCGAGATCGCTCTTAAAATGTTTAATAAATTAATATTAGTTACTTCAATATCATACAAAAAAGGCATTGTTTGGTTTGGTAAAATTCCATATCCCAAAGAAACAGAAAATACACCAATAGCAACAAATACTAAAAAAAAGGATTCTTTTTTCACACTTTCTCCAATTTAAAAAAATGAACCTCAATAATGCCATAACCATTTATCAAAATAAAACACATTGTTTAAATCTAGTTAACGTTTCGAAACTTCTCAAAATATTTAGCCAAAAAATAAGAAGCGCTTCTTTTTAAGACTTTCTGAGCACTTCCAGTATTGCGCTTCATATCTTCCTGATCTTAGTTGAACTCGATCAGCTACTTTTATCAACCATTGTTTTTTTCTGTAGGTTCTTTTTTTAAAGCCTCCATAACCCTCATGATATGCAAGGTAGAAAGACCTAGCATCTTTACTATCAAAGCCTTGATAGTATCCTTTAGAGGCATACCATCCTATAAAATCTGCAGAGTCTTTAAAGCTATTCCTGCTTGCTCTTGAGTTTCCGGTTTCATCCTTATAATCATCCCATGTATTCGTGAGTGCCTGTGAATAACCTTTAGCAGATGAAGGCCTTTTCCATGGAATAAAGCCAAGAAGCTTCTCTCTCTCAGGTTTAGCATTAGAGTCAAAACTTGATTCTTGAAAGACAACTGCCATAAGAACATGAGGGGGAATCTTCCATCGTTTTTGAGTTTGTATTGCAGCCTTATACCAGCTTCTTTTTTCTTCAAAAATAAGGCAAATGTTATCAGGATTTTCTGGAGGTGTTGCTGCACATGAAGATGTGACAATAAACACAAACAGCACTTTAAATATATTTTGTTGGATCATTTAAAAAATTTGTATAGTTGTCTTCATCTATTATATTTATACCTAAGTCACTTGCTTTTTTCAACTTAGACCCAGCGTTTTCACCAGCTATAACTATAGTGGTTTTCTTTGAAACACTGGAGCTAACTTTTGCCCCAAGATTTATTAGATTTTCTTTTAGCTCATCCCTTGAGTACTTTGCAAGTTTCCCAGTTAGAACAATCAAAAACCCTTTAAGTGGAGTCTCTTTCTCTGATAGCTGCTTGACCTCATTAACAGAAAGCTCTGGAAGTAGCCTTGAAAGCAAAGAGGTTGTATGCGTATCTTGAAAATAGTTGATAATATTTGCGGCAACTTTGGAGCCAATATCGTCTAATTCAACTAGGTCTTTAAATGATGCATTTTGTACTTTATCAAAATTTAGATATGCATTTGCAAGATTTCTAGATGTTGCCTCTCCAACCTCAGGTATGCCAAGAGAATAAATAAGCCTGGATAGATCTACAGATCTAGACTTTTCTATAGATGCAAGAAGGTTATTAATAGATCTTTTTCCAAAGCCATCGAGCTGCTCAAGCTTTTCTTTGTGATTTAAAAGTTTAAAAATGTCTGATTGATCTTGGATAAAGTTAAGGTTTACAAGCGTGTTAATTATTTCTTGTCCTAAGCCCTCTATATCAAAAGCCTTTCTTGAAACAAAATGGGTGAGACTCCCTTTTAAAATTTCTGGGCATGTGAAATTTGATGAACATTTAATAAATGCAGCTTTATTTATAATCTCCTTTAACTCAAACCTTTCAATATCTGATTCAATAAAATGATTTGCCTCTATTTTACTTCCAAATGTTTTTACCTTTAATTGCTTTTTATGGTCATAAACGCTCCAATCAGAGGCATTTTCTTGAATTATATCTGAGCCACATGAAGGACAATTTGATGGAATTTTAACCTTTAAAGAATTTTTTTCTCTTTCCAGACTGTTAACTCTTACAATCTGTGGAATTACATCCCCTGCTCTTCTAATAATCACCTGATCGCCAGCCCTTGGATCTAATCTTTCTAGCTCATCTATATTATGAAGAGTGCAGTTGCTTACAACTACACCTCCAACCTTAACCGGTTTCAGCCTAGCTACTGGAGTAAGAACACCAGTTCTTCCTATTTGAAAATTAATACTTTCAATTAGGGTTAAAGCCTCTTCAGCTGGAAATTTATGAGCAATAGCCCACCTAGGTGAGCGAGAAATAAAGCCGATTCTTTCTTGAAGCTTAAAGTCATCGATTTTATACACAACACCATCTATATCAAAAGGTATTTTTTCTCTAGTTTTTAGAATATTCTCATAATACTCAATGCAGGAGTTCATATTATTTACTAATTTGTTCAAGTTATTTGTTGGCATACCTAACTTAGATATTTTTTTAAAAAAATCACTTAAGCTTTTAACTTCAAAGCCTTCACATTCTCCGAAGCCATGAGTAATGAATGAGAGTGGACGTTTTGCAGTAATTGCTGGATCTAGCTGCCTTAATGACCCAGCTGCGGCATTACGCGGATTTGCAAAAACTTTTTCATTATTTTGTAAAGCACTAGCATTTAAAAAAGTAAAATCTTTTTTTGAAATATAGACCTCTCCTCTTACCTCAAGGTATCTTGGAATATTTATAGTTGATGAGGGTAGAAGTCTTTGTGGTATGGATTTTATAGTTTTTATATTGGATGTAACATCTTCTCCTACAGAACCATCACCTCTAGTAATGCCTTTTACCAACAAACCATTTTCATATATCAATGAAACAGCTGCGCCATCCATCTTAGGTTCGCATAGAATATCAAATCTCTCTATATCAACTATTCTTTTTTGAACTCTTATAAAAAAATCCTTAAGCTCGTCTGATGAAAAAACATTTGCAAGAGATAGCATTTGTTTCTTGTGTGCATATGAAGCAAAACTACTTTCTGGGGTTATGCCCACTCTTTGCGTGGGCGAGTCTTGAGATATAAGCTTCGGGTGATTTCTTTCAAATTTTATAAGCTGCTGAAAAATATTGTCGTATTCAGAATCAGGGATTTCTGGATCGTCCTGAACATAGTAATTGTAATCATGCTTTCTTATTAAGTTTTTAAGATTTTCGTACTCTTCAGAATTCAAAATTATTCCTGACTAAAAGAGCTTAGCTGTTTAAGCCTCATTATCTCTTGAGCCTTAGATTCAATATGAGATATCATTTGTTTTGTTATTGGGGCCCTTTCATCATCACAAATACTGGCATGAAACTTTTCGGAAAAACTATATGCAAAATTTAACATTTCTCTAAATGTTTGAAGTGGATCTTCTGCATTTTTCAAGTTAGTGGCTATAACAATAGCAAAAGTATTACAGCTTTCTTCAAATGTTCCAGGGGCCAAAGCATTTGCAACTCTGAATAATTCCCTGCCTTTGAAATCCTTGAGAACAAAAAAGCCATGCTTAAGATGAGCATTACAGTTAGACATAAATCCAAAAAGCTGATCAATATCAAAATGTGATTTATCAATAGATATAAGGTTTAAAATTGCTAATTCTTGATCATCCTCTGCAACATTGCTTTTGGTAATATTTTGATCAAAGTCAAATGAGCTTTGTGACTTTAATTCCATATTAACATTATCAAATTCTTCATTTGATTCAAAGTCATCAAGTAGAGGCTCTATTTTTACCTTCAGATCTCCATTTGATGATATTTTTTTGATAACAAAAAAAACTATTATCAAGAAAATTAATACTGATAAGCCGATTAGGTATATTTCAATATTATTATGCATTTTAGGTCTCTACAAATTCAAGTGCTTGGTTCATATCAACAGAAACAAGCCTAGATACTCCTGGTTCTTGCATGGTAACGCCCATCAGATGATCACTTTTTTCCATAGAGACTTTATTGTGTGTGATAAATATAAACTGAACATCTTTGGACATCTCTTCAACCATATTGATAAACCTCATTGTATTAAGATCATCTAATGGGGCATCAACCTCGTCTAACATACAAAATGGTGCAGGGTTTAGTTCAAAAATTGAAAAAACCAAAGATAGAGCTGTTAAAGCTTTTTCACCACCAGATAACTGAGATATGGATGAATTCTTTTTTCCAGGGGGTCTTGCCATTAGAACAACACCTGCATTTAAAGGGTCGTCATCCGTTAATGTGAGTTCAGCAAAGCCGCCACCAAATAATTTTGGAAAAACTTCTTTAATTCTTGTATTTACAGCGTCAAAACTATTTTTAAACATTGATTTTGTTTCATTATCAATTGTTTTGATAGCCGAAGATAATTTTTCTAATGCACTTGTAAGGTCTTCATATTGAATATCAAGCTCTTCTTTTCTTTTTGACTCTGATGAAATTTCATCTGGCGCAGCTAGGTTGATTGCTCCAAGCCTAATAATTTTTGATTGAATACTGGCTAAATTATCTTGCAATGATGAGACATCCATATCCGCATACTTATCATAATCAATATCATCAACTTTCATTCCTGATTTTTTAATCTGATCATTAGCATTGTCTAAGTTAATTTCATATGTCTTTAGCTCTAGCCTAGTATCAGTGATTTTTTCTGTTATTTTTTTAACATCAACAAGTGCGAGTTGTTTTTTTCCTTCTAGCTCCCTAAGACTATCATTAAAATGAGATTGTTTTTGACGAATATTAAGTAAGATTGATTCTGATTCAGAGCTTTTTTGAACAAGCTCAGACATTAGCTTTTCAATTGAAATTTTTTCTGAATAAGCCGACTCTATAAGACCTTCAAGCTCAGCTTGTCTCTGCTTATACTCTTCTGGTGATGCAAAATTAAGATTGCCTAATTTTGAGATATTTTTTTGAACCTCATCAAGAGAGTTTTCAAGCAGATCTAAGTCCATTCCTTCATACTTGCTTGCATTTAGATTAGAAATGCTTATATCGGCCCTAGAGAGTGCGCTAGAGGAGTTTTCTAAATTAATCTCATATGTTCTTAGATCTAACTTATGCTTGTTAATTTCTGAATCTATTGTCCTTAGATCAAATGCCGCTTTTGATTTAGTGGATTCAATAGCTTTGATCTTATTATCAAAATCAAATTTGTTATTTTTTAGCGTTTCTAACTTTGAGTTAATATTTGATTTATTAGATTCTTGTCTAAGAAGTTCATTTTCTGCATTATCTATTTCTGCAAGTGTATTTTTTAAAAGAATCTCTAGTTCTGTTTGCCTTTTTAAAAATTGATCAGTTAATGATTTTGATTGTGCGGTTGCTATTTGAAGTATGTCTTTTAATAAGCTTTTTAATTCAAATGCTTTTTCTTTTAGGCCACCCTTACTGATATTGAGTTCTTCTAGTGAACCAATTATGCTATCTAGTACATGCATAGCTCTTTCTTTAGGGCTAAGATTATCTAGATTTTTTTCCTTCTCTAGAGCATCTGCATAATTATTTTTTGCCTCGTCTAAATTTGATTTAGCTTTTGACTGAATAGATTTATTTCTATCAATACTATCTTTTAAATTTTTTATAGTTGCATTGACTTCATATGAATTTTTTTGTGAGGTCTCTAAATCCTCTAGGAGACTTATATTGTCAGTATTTATAAGATTGATTTTACTTTGTAATTCCTCAACTTCTTTGAGCTTGCTTGCACCGCTATCTTGAAGTGGTTTAATTTGAAGTGTAATTTTTTCTATATTTTTCGAAGCATCAAGAGCCTTTATAATTGATATATTTAGCTTTAACTCCTTTTCTTTAGGGCTAAGATCTTTAAATGCTGCCTCTTTTTTTGTGGCCTCTTCATACCCAGTTATCGCTCTCTGCAAGTTTGTTTTATTATTGATCTCATCTCTATTAAGATTTTTTAAGTTAGCTTCATATTTTGCAATCTCAGCCCCAATTGAATAAAAATTCTTTTGAGCATTCTCGTAAGAGGTTATGACAGACTCATTCTGCGTTCTGTATTCATCTATTTGTGATTGTTTTGTTTCTGCTTCAGCTTCTTTAATTAATAGGTCTCTTTTAAATCCATCCAATTGCTTTTGCAGAGTGTCTCTACTATCTTTTGCTTGCAGTGATAATAAGATGGCTGTATCGAATTTATTAGTTGATTCCTCTTGTTTAAGCGCGTTGTATCTTTCTGCTGCATTTGCTTGATTTTCCAGTCTTTTTATCAATCTTGCAATTTCATCTCTTATATCATTAACTCTTGATAAGTTTTCTTTTGTTTTCTTTATTCTTGACTCAGTTTCACGCCTTCTTTCTCTATATTTTGATACACCTGCAGCCTCTTCTATATGTGTTCTTAATTCTTCTGGTTTGGCGCTGACTAGCTTACTTACCATGCCTTGCTCTATGATTGCATAAGAGCTTGGCCCAAGACCAGTTCCAAGGAATATATCTTGAACATCTTTTCTTCTACACTTTGTGTTATTTATAAAATAAGTGGACTGCGCATCTCGGGTCATGACTCTTTTTATAGATATCTCATTGAAAGACGCATATTCACCCCCAATTTTACCGCTAGCATTATCGAATAAGAGTTCTATACTGCACTGTCCTGAGGGCTTTCTAGAATCTGTGCCGTTAAAAATAACGTCAACCATAGATTCCCCACGAAGATTTTTTGCAGACAGCTCTCCGAGCACCCACCTAACAGCATCTATAACATTAGACTTACCGCAACCGTTTGGACCAACAACACCAACTAAGTTCGTAGGAAACCCAATTTTTGTAGGGTCTACGAAACTCTTAAAACCCGCTAGTTTTATGTGTTTAAGCTGCATTTTTTTTAGTTGTTAACAACTACTTATATTAAACTATTGTTCTGCCTTAGACCATTCATTTGAGCTAATTTTATAAGTATTTACTGGTGAGTTTGGATCAAAAATGAACAGAGAATTAAACTGATAAATTTCACCAATATCTAAACAGCTTAGCTCTATAAAAATTTCTAAAGATTCATTATTAAGAAGTGCAGAAGCAATATCAAAACCGGGTATAAGTGAATTCTTATTAGATAGTGAATATTCGTTGGTATCAATAAAGGAGCCTTCTGCAATAGGAACTCCTGGGCCATCGACTATATCTAACCTTACCTTTGAAGAGTTTTTGTTAGCACAATTTATCGGCAGAGTTGATGATATATCTAAGCGCGCACTAGAAAAGAGCGGGAATCTTGCATCTCTTAGCTGTGTATACATAGAATAAAAAATAACTTTTTCTCTTGGCTCGCTATAAATATCTTCAGCAATAGATATAAGACTTTCTGCTGAATTAAAATGATTCAATGATATTGCATTTAAAAGATAGGATTGAACCCAGTTTTTTGTGAGCTTATTATTGGGATATTGAAATAGCTCTTGGTAGAGGCTCTTTTCTATAGGTATATCAAGGGCTATTTTTTGAATTATTTTCTGATTCACTGTTTTTAGTGAATATGAGCTAGAAGTATAAAAACTTCCAGTGAATATGAATAAGCAAGATAAAAGATAGAAAAATGAAAAACCAAGAACAAGGCCCTTATTTTTTGTTTTTTGTGCAAGGAGGTATGCTCCAAAAGGCAAAAATCCAAAAATAGTTAGAAATACATATATAGCCATTATGATTTTTTTCTAAAAAAGAAAAATACTAAACAAATTAAAAGGAAAACGAATGGTGAATACCATAATGCATAAGTGTTGGGCTCTCTTGGAGTATCGTATAAAGTTTCTTTTCCAAACCTATCAGAAATGAAGTTTTTAATATCTTCATCAGACTGACCATCTTCAATCATTTCTGCAATTACTTTTTTTAAGTCTTCAGAAACTGGAGCATTCGAACTAGCCAATGATCCACTAGTGCATTTCGGACACCTAATTTCTTTAATTAAGCTAAAAAACCTTTTCTCATCCTCATTATTATTAAATTCATAGTAGGGCTCGGCAAATAGAGAGAAAGATATAAAGAACAAAAATAAAAATCTATTTAGCATCTGCAAGACCTTCCCCTTTGATTAATGGCATAAAGACATCACCCCAGATCATCTTATTTATCTCACCCCTATAATGAGCAATAACCATTTGATCACGAACTAAAAATGTCTCTGGAGCTCCAGTAACCCCCATATCTAAAGCAAGACTCCCTTTAAAGTCATGCAAGACAGTCTCATAAGGGTTGCCATATTTCACAAGCCATTCAATGGCATCATCTCTGTCATCTTTATAATTCAATCCAACTATTCGTATATTACTGTCATCAAGTTGGGTTAAAAAACCATGCTCTATCCTGCATGTAATACACCAACTTGCCCATATATTAATTAAATAAGTACCTTTAAGTGCATTATTAGAAATAAGACTCTCATCATAAAGATTCTCAAGTTCAAAGCTGGGTAAGTTAAAATTTTTATAGTCTGCGCCTGGGTAAGAATTGTCTTTTGAAAGATAGAGATAAAAAAAAGAAAAGATTATAAAAGGTATTACAAGAATAGAGGTTTTTAAAAGAAGTTTCATGCCTTTGTCCTAATTATATTTTTTATAATTACTAACCCTGATAAAGCCATCATTGCCGCTGAGAGCCATATAAATCTTATAAAATAATTAAGCTGAACATTGACAACCCATTGGCCATTATCTAGTTGCTCTCCTATAGTTAAATAAATATCTTTAAAGGGCATTATTTTTATTGCTGTCTCAGAAGTAATTTGCCCTCTAGCAAAATATTTTCTTTTTTCAGGCGAAAGAAAAAATGATTTACCTTCTGAATTAATTGAGAAAGTAGCTCTTATAGAATCATGATTTGAATTATTTAATAACTCTAATTCACTAAACCGAACTGTTATATTTTGAAACGATCTTGTTTCATTAGGCTTCATATTGAAAACTTTTTCACTACTTAATATTGAATTCGCCGATATTGATAAAATAAGCAAACCGAGTCCAGTATGAGCAAGAACGCTTGGTATATTGGTGTATTTTTTATGAAGAAAATTGTTAATTACTAGTATTGAGTACCTAAAAATTATAACTAGCCCCATAAAGAAAGAGAGCATGATGATAAAAGGCATTTCTCCTATAAAATAACCAATTACGACTAGGCCAACTAAACTGATGGCAAGTGAAACATACAACATGCTAAAGCTTCCCTTAATATCAATAGTTCTCCCCCACTTTGAATCTATTGATACTACCAACATAACTGTTGCCAGAATAGTTATAGGTGCATAGATAGCGTTGTAAAAAGGAGCTCCAACACTAATTTTTTGGCTATAAAGTAATTCATATATAAGCGGATATGTAATTCCCATCATTGTAGAAAAAATAAGGACACCAAAAAATATATTATTTAAAGAGATAAAAGATTCTTTAGAGAGAGATTTAATGTTTTTAGATGAATCAAACATGCTAAACCTTGAGATAAACAAGCCTAAAGATACAAATAGTATTATTGCTATAAAGGCTAATAAATACATTCCTCTTTGTGGGTCATTTGCAAAAGAATGAATGCTATCTATTATTCCTGATCTCACTATAAAAGCGCCAAATAAACTTAGAGAAAATACAATTATTGAAAGAAGTAAATTCCATATTCTAAGAACATTTGACTTCGAGGCCACACTCAAAGAATGTATAAAGGCAGTTGCAGCAAGCCATGGCATCAATGCTACATTTTCTACCGGATCCCAAAACCAATAACCGCCCCAGCCTAGCTCATAATAAGCCCACCAAGAACCCAAAGAAATACCTATCGTTAGAAAAACCCATGCCATAACCGACCATGACTTTACTTTTTTTTCCCAATTCAATGATTTATTACCATTTATCAAAAAGGCTAAACTATATGCAAATGGAATAACAAAACCAACGTAACCAAGATATAAAGTGGGCGGGTGAATTGCGAGAGCTGGGTCTTGTAAAACAGGATTGATATCAGCTCCATTTTCTGGAGCAAAAGGCAGCACTATCTCGAAAGGGTTTGAGGTAACTAAGAGAAATAGCTGGAATCCAACTATAATAATAGAAATAATGCCTATGCTTAGATTTTTAACATTTAAATTGTTATCGTTATATAAGTTAAAAACAAAGCCCCATAAACTTAAAAAAACAATCCATAAAAACATTGAGCCTTCATGAGCACTCCAAATAGAGGTAACTTTGTAGAAGTTAGGAAGCAACGAATTCGAGTGCTGAGCAATATAGCTAACCGAAAAATTATCTGTTAAGGCTAAATACACATAAAGCAGGAAAGATATTAAAAAGAGGAAGAATGCATGAGAGTAAGATCTCTTTATAAGTAATGTTGAATGGGCTGCAGACCTATCTAAAACAAGCACTAAAGAAAAAGTGAGCATAAAAATTGCAGTCGATAGAATGGATAAATAGTGTGATATGTCAGCAATCATTTGTCTTGCAATGCCGGAGGCATATAATTTTCATCATGCTTTGCTAAGACCTTTTCAGCATCAACCTCACCATTATTTAGATATCCTAAAACAACGACACCGCTGCCCTCTTTAAAAAGATCTGGAACTATTCCGATATAAGAAACGTCTACTGTTTTGTTATAATCTGTAATTGTAAAATTAATAGTCGAGTTGTCTCTCTTGACCGAGCCCTTTTGCACCATACCACCAACTTTAACTCTTCTGTTGCTGGGTATTTCTTCTGTTAATAGCTCAGATGGAGTAAAAAAGTAATCAAGATTAGAGTTTAAGGCATATAAAACCATTAATACACCTGCACCTGAAAGTGCTGACAGGAGTAAAACATTAATGAGCCTCTTTTTTCTATGACTCTTCATTTAATCCTTTTTTTATATTTTTTTATTAATAAATTAAAAATAAAAAATGATGTTGAAAGAGCAATAAAAAATAAAGCAAAAACTATCCATACATAAATACCATGACCATCCATATTCATGGCATCTGAAAATGAACTAAAAGCAAATTTAGACATAATCTTTTACCCAATTTTTATTCTTTTCTCTTATATAAATTTGAACCTTAGATGAGAGTATTACAATACAGGCCACCAAGCCCGCAAACCCAATCATAGCCATGAATAATGGATATAGCATAGAAGGATCAATAGACGGTTTGTCTGAAATGGTGATAGAAGCAGGTTGATGAAGAGAGCTCCACCAATCAACAGATTTTTTGATAATAGGTATTTGAACAAAACCAATGATGGATAGGTAAGAAAAAAGCTTGTCAGCCTTGTCAAAGTTATTGAATGAATTATGAAGGGAGATCAAGCCTAAGTACATTATAAATAATATGAGCGTAGATGTGATTCTTGCATCCCATTCCCACCAAGTGCCCCAAGTAGGTATTCCCCATATAGAGCCTGAAGCCAAAGCTATAAAAGTTACCATTGCACCAACAGGAGCTATCGATCGAGCCAAATATGCTGCAAGCTTTACTCTCCATATTAAAAATACAGCACTTGATATGGCCATGGCTGCATAAAGAGATTGTGCAATAAAGGAGGCAGGAACATGAAAATATATAATCCTATATGAGTGACCCTGAACAAAATCTTTTGGAGTAAAAAATAGCCCCCAAATAATTGCAAATATATAAATAGATAGTGATATATATAAAAGCCACGGATAAAGCCTATTCACTTGATAGAAATAAGTCTTCGGAGAAGCAAACTGATGTATAAACTTTTTTATCACAATAATTAAGATTTCTCTTAACAATTACTCCAAATGTGTTTTTATTATTCTAGAAATAATTGCAGGAAATGCGAATATTATAATCGATAAGATACCAAAAAGCAGAATCAAAAATTCAAAATAACTAATATTAAAGATAATTGCGGTATTAAGCTTACCTAATACAACCAATATCGGCAGCGTGAGAGGCAGTGTTATAAGAGTTCCAAGAACAGAGCCCTTCGTAAGACTTAAAGAATTTCCAAAACAAAATAATATTAAAAAAATATATGTTGCTATTAATAGAGCAGGGAAAAGCATTAGCGAGGATGCTAAATCATTATTAGCACCTATGTTGAAGAAAGCTCCTAACAAAGATATAGGAACCCCGATAAATAGCCAATGCATAAATATTTTTAAGAAAACCCATTGTGACAATGATTTTTCTGAAATAAAAAATAGCTCAAGGGTCCCATCTTCATAGTCTTCAAGAAAAATATCTTCTGTTGCAAGCATCATAACAAGCAAAATGGATATAAAAAGGACAGGATAGAATGCATCTGAGAGATTGTTACTAGTTAATTCAACTGTAAGAGGAAAAGCTACCATTATCAAAATAAAAATAAGGATTGGCCCTAACCAGGCTCTTGTTTTTTTAACAAGCTTGAGAGCCTCATTTTTTAATATCAATAATAATTCCATCAATCTAGCACAATATTTTTAGAGCTAATACCACTAGGTATATGGGATGTATATACAAGGCCTGCTCCGGTATTAAGTTTTTTTTCTAGAAATTTACAAAGCAGATCATGCGAGGTTGAGTCAAGGCCCACAAAAGGCTCATCAAGCAATATTAGGTCTGCGCTAGTTAGAAATATTCTAAGAAGGGCTACTTTTTTTTGTTGTCCAAACGATAAATTAGCAACAATTACATCTAGTTTTTCTGAAAGGTCTAATGATAAAAGAAAGGGCTTAAGACTTTCATGTTGTGATAAACCTAGTAAAGAAATATTATCTCTAACACTTAGATATGTTTTAAGGGCATTTTTATGGCCTAAATATGAGAATGCCAAACCATTTTTCTTAGAAACTTTTCCTTTTGAGGGAGGGGTTATTCCGCATAAAATTCTTATTAAAGTAGATTTACCTGAGCCGTTGGAGCCTTGAATATGAAGGGCCTCTCCGGCTTTAAGGCTAAATGAAAAATTTGTAAATAGCTTAACTTCATTGATTTTATAAGCTAAATTGTCTGCCTCTATTAGATATGAGTTCTCCATTAACTAATTTTAAGGTTTTTTGTTCTTATTGAAAGAGGTTGAAGTGGTTTTTGAGGGTCTAAGCGCGATTGCAGTCTTTTAGAGATCTCTGCAAATGGAGAGCTGCCAACCTCACCTATTCCACCAATAGAAAAATACAGTCTCTTACTAAAGTATAGACCTTGCTCAAGAGAAGGCACCCCGCTTATAAATGTAGTTATTTTTCCCAAATTTTGAGCAAGATTTTTACGTTTACTATTGTACTTAAACCAACCCCAAGCAGAAACATTGACTAAAGATATTTTCTTGAGAGTGTCTCTACTATCTGAACTTGGGATGGAGGACGGAGGAAGCAATACTATCAAGCTTCCATGAGACTGAGTAATAACTGAGTCTAATGTTTTTTCAATACTCTTATCATAGTTTAAATGAACACATTGTTCGTGAGCGTCTGTTTTAAAATATTTTACTTTTGATAGGCGAGCTTTTGAGCCAAGAATAATATATGTTACTAATTCTTGGCTCAAAATAATTAAATTTGCTCTAATGATTGATTAATATCATCAATAATATCATCTATGTGCTCTATTCCAATAGATAGCCTAACAAAGCCAGGTGTAACCCCTGCTGCTAACTGCTCTTCTGGAGAAAGCTGACTATGTGTAGTGCTGGCTGGATGTATGGCGAGTGACTTAGAGTCACCAATGTTAGCAACATGGTATAACAGCTCTAGGGAGTCAATGAACTTTTTGCCAGATTCTACCCCACCCTTCAACTCAACACCCATAAGCGCACCATTACCGCCTTTAAGGTATTTTTCAGCTCTTTCTTTTGCAGTACCAGATTGTACTGAAGGATATATTACCTTTTCTACTGCTGGGTGAGATGATAAAAATTGAGCAACTTTTTCTGCATTTACAGAATGCTCCCTGATTCTTAGTGAAAGTGTTTCAAGGCCCTGTATAAACATAAAAGCATTAAATGGGCTCATGGCTGCTCCCATATCTCTTAGCAAGGTAACTCTTGCTTTTAAAAGATATGCAATTGGCCCAAGGGGTTTTACTGCCTCAACCCAAACTGCGCCTCCATATGAAGGATCCGGAGTATTTAAGGCAGGTTGTCGCTCTTGCCCTGCAGACTCCCAATCAAAATTACCACTATCTATAATTATTCCACCTATAGATGTTCCATGACCACCAATAAATTTAGTAGTTGAATGAATAACAATAGCCGCACCATGTTCTATAGGTTTGCAGATTATTGGAGCTGCAGTATTATCTACAATTAATGGAATTCCCAAGGGCCTTCCAAGGTCTGCAACCTCTTGGATTGGGAATACTTCAAAACTTGGGTTAGGTAAGATTTCACCATAATAGGCTCTTGTTTTATCATCTGTATGTTTCAAAAAATTATTAGGGTCAGATGGGTCAACAAACCTAACTTCGATACCCATGTCACTAAAGACATTTTTAAACTGGTTATATGTGCCGCCGTATAAATGCGAGGATGCAACAATATTATCACCATTCTTTGCAATATTTTGAATAGCGTAAGCTGATGCAGCTTGGCCAGAAGATACAGCAAGAGCCATAACACCGCCCTCTAATGCAGCTAATCTATTCTCAAGAACATCACATGTTGGGTTCATAATCCTTGAGTAGATATTACCTAATTCTGAAAGCCCAAATAAATTTGCAGCATGTTCTGTGCTATTGAATTCATAGCTTGTTGTTTGATGAATTGGAACAGCTACGGAATTAGTATTCTCATCTTTTCTCCAGCCAGCATGTAAACCAATCGTTTCTGGGTTTTTGTATATTTTCGTCATGATATTTTTCCTAATAATAAAAGTTAATATTATCAGCATAAAAAAATAGGAATTTTTTTTAAGAATTCTTCTTTTTAGCTTATTTATTACACGCTAGCAAGCTGAATCAAAAAGCGTGGTAAAAAAAGATTATATAATCATTCTACAGGGATTTACAACAGGTTATCATCAAAGTATGGTAACTTAATCTAAGTTAATTTTATTCAATAAAGGGGTTAAAAATGGCGAAAAAATATAATAATTTTAGAGTAGGTGGTGCGCCTAAAACAGCTGGAAGTGATTACTCAGTATGGACAAATAGTTTGCTTGAAAGAGTTATTGCTAGTAGGACCATTATTGAGCCAGGAAAATCTACAAAAGGCCATAAATTAATAGATTCAGATGTTGTTTATATTATTACTAACGGAAGAGGAACTATGGAAGTTATTGAGTATATGAATTCAACTGAAGGCCATGGTTCAGATCCTTCTTACGGGATTCAACATGAAGATTCATATGATTTATCATCTGGCGATGTAGTTTTGGTTCAATCAGGAGATTATGCAAAAGTTATCAATGAATCAGAGCATGATCAATTAACGTATATGAGAATATTTGATAGAGGTGGCTGGAGAGACTAGAGCCTCTTTAAAAATTCTTTGTGAAAGATAGGCTCGGTATTTTATTTTCCGGACTCTGTGTAGTTCATTGTATTTTATTTAGCTTTTTTCTTTGGGGTGGTGTTGGGTCTATTGGCTTTATTGCTGCCTCTGAGGAACTAATTCACCCTATACTGCTTTTACTTGTTTTTTTTGTTGGGTTGATAAGCTTTCCTTCTGCATACATCAAACATAAACAAAAAGGGCCATTGCTGCTTGGCATTATTGGGACTACTGGATTATTTTTGGGGTTATTCACCCCAATACTATTTGAAATTTTACTTACCACTCTCTCTGGGACAGTACTGATAACCGCGCACCTTTGGAACTATAGACTTAATCGCTAATCACTATTTCTGCATAAACTGGCAAATGGTCTGAGACTCCATGCCCCGTTTTGGTATTAAAACCCTCTGGAATTGAATTTGTAGTATTGATATCTATTAATACTGTTTTAATTGAATCAGTATCAAAAGAAAGCCCTCTATTCCTTGAAATCATGATTTTATCAAGATATGACCATGATTTATCTCTCCAGTAATAATGTGAGCCAAGGCAATCATTGCAACCTTCATGATTAGATATCAACCATTCACTCTCTAAGTTATAAAAGGTTTGTTCTTTAGTCGCTTCATCTCTTGTTACATTGAAATCACCTAAGGCGATAAATGGATCATTATGCATTTTAGTCAGTGAGCTCAGTGATTTAAAGGAATCACTTCTCATGCCAACTGGATGATAGGGAGCAGGAAAATGAATGTTATAAAGCCTAAAGGTCGTATCATCTATCTGTATTTGAACTTCAAATATAGGCCTAGTATCTTTTGTTGCAAATTCAGGAGAGAATATAATTTTATGTAACGTCTTATTTTTTAATGGGTATTTAGATATATAGGCAGTATCAATTCCTCTATAGTCACTGCCCTCTATAAGAGAAAAGTCAACATAGCCATAAGGAGCTAATAGATTAAATAAGTCTGAAAGAACATTAATGTTTTCAACTTCCTGAAATGCAATAACATCAGGCCCATTAAGTCTCGCTGAAAGGATTACTTCTTTTATATTTGCTAATTTTTTATTCTTTGCGTCTTCAGTCCAATCAAAATATAGACATTCATTTTTCCATTTTTTAACTTTTACTTTATTGCATGCTTTTACATGTTCCTCAGATTGCTTTTGAGCAAGAGGAAGGTATGCCTTGTCATCCTTTCCCTCATCATCAAGTGTGTCAAATAAATTTTCTACGTTATATGTCATTATTGATAATGAAGAGGCAGCAGGAACTGCAAGGGTGATTGTAAAAAGGATTATTAGTAATTTTTGCATAATATATTAAACCAAGTCTTTAATCTTTAATTTTAATTCAAAGGATATTGTAAAGTCATTAGCGTGGTCATTCTTTAAATCTATTAAAGTTTTAAGCCTGCTCTTGGAAAAGTTTGTAGTTTGTCTCTTATTCATATCTATATGTCCTAAAACAGTCTCAAAAATAGCACATAGAGCATCTTCCTTATCATAAAGACCTCCTACGATATGTACTAGTTTGTTATTTACATTATATAAACTAAAGGCTGGTTGTATTGGGTCACCAAGCCTAAATTCTTTTAAATATCTAATATTGTCTTCAAGGGTGAATGTGGAAAAGCCACTTTTAAAGTATGCATCAGAAAATCCCATTTCATTAAAATACATTGGTGTATAACCTAGATCAAAAGCTTGATAGTAATAAGCTACATTCATATGATCATTATGATCACACATGTCTTTTGTTACTGTAATTTGCTCTGCTTGATATGGAAAGTTGTTTTTCATAGGCTTTATTATAGACATAAAAAAAGCCCAGTAAACTGGGCTTTTTAATAAGTAGTTAGCTACTTAGAATGATGTACCAAAAGATACACCAAACATTCTAGGATCAGTATAAGTAGCAAACTGTGCTCCACCCTGCAATGCAGAAGAAGCAGCCCATGTTCCTACAAATTGATCATCAGCAATATTTTTAATAAATGCTTTCACATACCAGTCAGCGTTGTCCGGTGTGTAAGTAGCTGAAACATCCCAGTACTTAGTTTCAGGCATTTTAGCTCTGTCTTGATTAAAGACATTACCTTCTCTTTCGGCCTGATATCTATAAGCAAGTCTTACAGAAGTAACACCATTTTCACCAAGGAAGTCTTTATTAAGACCTAAACTGTATGATGATTCTGGAGACTGAGGTAGTGCATTACCGCTAATTGATACCTGCTGAGGTGGAACTGCACAAGCAACTCCTCCAAGCGGGTTAAACGGAGCGGCACATAAGTAACCAGCTGATTTAAAGATCGCCACTACGTTACCGTCAGCATTTAAACCATAACCATACTGAACAGCACCTTGAGGATCAAAAGGTAAACCTTGAACACCCGCACCAAATTCAGTTGGACCACAAAGACCTGTAGCAGTAGCACAACCCACACCAGGAGTGAAAGCTGTTGGATCAACATCCAATAAAGCAACTAGTCCAACTGGGTTTAAAGGATCAGGCATTGTTTGATCGCCAAGCTCACTTTCTACAAGCAACCATGAAACATCGATACTTGTTGTTTCGCTTAGGAAAGCAATCATATTACCTTCAAAGCCTTTGATTTCAGCATCAACGTTATAGTTAACTGAACCAGCATTTTCGATATTAGAAATAAGCATGCCTTTAGTATCATTCATGAAGAAAGAAGCATTAAATAACATTGCTCCGTCCATTAAGATACTCTTAGTACCTATCTCAAATACTCCAGTTTCTTCTGAATCATACGGATCAGCCTCTGTACCAATAACTGGGTTATTACCACCGGCTTTAGTAGCAGTTGTATAACTTGCATAAACCATTTGATTGTCAGATAGGTCATGTTGAATAGCTAGTTTATAAGCAAAAGCATCATCAGCAATGACTTCTTGAGTTGGGAAGAACCCATACTCACCTGAATCTAATTGAGATTGCGGGTAATTAGGACAATCGAAGTCTGTTAAACAAGTCATAATTGAGTCTTTAACAGTATCGTCATTAAACCTGTAACCAACAGTTAATTTTGTTACGTCTGAAAGATCAAAGTACAACTCTCCAAAGAAAGCTGTAGATTTTGTTCTTACGTGGTCGTCATTAATGTAACCATTAAGTTCAGTAGGTATGTGATAAGGGTTGATTCCTTGAGCGGCTAATAATCCTCCTAAACAAGCAGGATTAGAAGTAGCAGGAACTGCTGCTGCAGCTGCACCTAAAGCACCTGAAGCACAAACATCACTTCCACCAAGACCACCAAGGATCAAAGTTTGGTAGAAAGGAATACCACCATAAGCATCAAACTGCCCACCATATACTAATGATGAATATAAATGATTGCTAAAGTTACCTGTCATGTTCCAAGCTGCTGTTTGAACTTGGTACCTATTATGAGATCTATTGTCATAGCTATAGAAACCAGTAACAAAGTTAAAAGGTCCATCATAATCAGATACGATTGTTACTTCAGCCTGAATACCATTGTCTTCAGCATTTGAAAATTCATATGTTCTTTCTGAATCAACCAATTCTGTGAAACCATAAACATCACCATTAAACGATCCACCAAAAGTTCCTGTCCATGAAATTGGAGGCAAGCCTAATGCAGCTCCCAGAACTCCTGGATAAGGTTTAGTTGAATGAGAGTAGTCATTATCATTCATATGGTAGTAATCTCTTGCTACATGAGATACTTTTGCATTTAAAAGCAATTCGCTTGTAAGCTCAGTTTCAAATTCTATTTGAGTAAACGTGTGTTCACTATCAAATTCTGGATTTCTTGTTAAGTAAGCTTTTCTAAAGTTATCTGGAACAATAGTTCCAGCATATTGATTAACATAAGCTGAGGCCTCTAAACCACCAACAACGTTAAATAATGCTGCTGTACTTCCTCTTGAATCTGCAGGCTGATTTGGACCGCCAACAGTTAAAGGGTTACAACCTAATAATGCATGGGTTTCACAAAATGGAGCTCCAATATTATTTCTATTATCGCTACCTTGTGACCAGTCATGAGTGAATTTTAAAGTTGAAGATTCACCAATATCAAAATCTATTGAAAGTCTTGCTCCCATTGCGTCTTTGTCATTAAAGTAAGAACCATCTCTTACGTTTTGGGTAAATCCATCTCTTTTTGATGAAGTTACAGCAAGTCTTGTTCTGATAGTATCAGAAATAGGCATGTTAATAACTGCAGTTAGCTCTTCAGTATTGTAATCGCCATATGTAATATCAACTTTCCCCTCGAATTCAGAAGTTGGTCTGGCACTAATAACATTAATTACACCATTAACAGCATTTCTTCCAAATAATGTACCCTGCGGCCCTTTAAGAACCTCAATACGCTCTACATCGTAGAAACCTAGATCATAAAAAGCACCTGTACCAACACTGTGGCCATTCATTGATGTCACAACAGCGCCGACAACAGCAGCACCAACACCATATGAACCAGTACCTCTGATAGCATATGAAACACCTGAGCCGATACCTTTATCAGCAATTAAACCAGGAACAACTTCTTGTAAGTCTGCAGCGTCCTTGATTAAGTTTTTTTCCATATCTTCAGCAGTAAATGCTTCGATTGATAAAGCTAGATCCTGAACAGATTCAGCTTTTTTGGTTGCAGTAACAACCACTTCTTCTATTTCTTGAGCGCTTACAAAAAATGGAACAGCTAATGCAAAAGATGCAAAAGTTCCTAGTAAGACTTTAGATATTTTGTTCATAACATAAACCCCCTATATTGGATTACAAACATTTTAATTAATTAAGAATTTTTAATAATTCCTAACAATTTCTTTACAATTCTTTACAAACTATAGCATTTATAAAGGGTTTATCTAGTAAAAGTGTTAAAAAAAAAGAATATTTTACCCATGTAAAAGTATGATTTTTTACTATTTTTTGATAGGGATTATCCCCAAGGGTGGCATTTAAGAATTCTTTTGGTTGCAAGATAGAAACCTTTTACCAACCCATGCTCTAAAATTACATTGATAGCATATTGGGAGCATGTAGGTTCGAATCGACAGGTAGGTGGGAAAAGAGGAGAAATAAAGTACCTGTAAAACTTAATTGGAAGGATGAAAATATTTCTTATAAAGCTCACAAATACTAGCTTGTTGGGCTTTTTGCTTCAGCTTTAATTTCTTTAATAAACTCATCTAGAGATTTAGTTTCGGTGTTATTGCTACCTATCCTTCGGACAGAAACTGTTCTACTTTCTTTCTCTCTTGCTCCCAGCGCCAAAATAACAGGAACCTTTGCTGCACTATGCTCTCTTACTTTGTAGCCAATTTTTTCGTTTCGCAAATCTTTAATTACTTTGATATTAATTGATTTTAGCGACTCCTCTATTTCAGAGGCATAATCATCAACATCTGAAATGATTGAAGCTATAGCCACTTGCTCAGGAGCCAACCATAAGGGCAGCTTGCCTGAATAATTTTCAATTAATATACCTATAAACCTTTCAAATGATCCAAGAACTGCTCTATGTATCATTACGGGCCTATGCTTAGATCCATCTTCGCCAACATACTCAGCATCAAGCCTGTCTGGTAAATTAAAGTCTGCTTGAAAAGTACCACATTGCCATTCTCTTCCGATCGCATCTGTTAAAACAAAATCTAATTTTGGACCATAAAAAGCACCCTCGCCCTCAACAGTTTCAAAAGGTAGGTCTAATTTTTTAATAGCATTTTCTAGAGCACTTTCAGCTTTATCCCAAACCTCATCGCTTCCTACTCTAGTTTCTGGTCTGGTGGATAGCTTTATGTCAAAGTGTTCAAAACCCAAATCTTTATACATTCCTGAGAGGAGCTCAATGAAGAGCTTAGTCTCATTTTCAATTTGGCTTTCTGTGCAAAAAATATGACCATCATCTTGTGTAAAACCTCTCACACGCATAAGACCATGCAATGTACCCGAGGCTTCATACCTGTGACAAGATCCAAATTCTGCAAGTCTTACTGGTAAATCTCTATAAGACTTTAGTCCATGGTTATAAACTTGAACATGACAAGGGCAGTTCATTGGCTTAAGTGCATTTGTTCTTTTATCGTTTGCATGTTCTTCATCTATCTCAGTAATAAACATATTTTCTCTATATTTATCCCAGTGACCAGAAGCTTCCCATAATTTTCTATCAACAACTTGTGGTGTTTTTATTTCTTGATAATCAAATTTTTCAAGCCTATCTCTAACAAAAGCTTCTAAATTTTTATAGATAGCCCAGCCTCTTGGATGCCAAAAAACCATACCAGGCGCTTCTTCTTGAAAATGGAATAAGCTCATCTCTTTTCCAAGTTTTCTATGATCTCTCTTTTCAGCCTCTTCAATTGCTAGCAAATGCTTTCTTAAATCTTTTTCATTCTTCCATGCTGTCCCATAAACTCTAGTGAGCATCTTATTGTTGGCATCTCCCTTCCAATATGCTCCAGCAATTTTTGTAAGCTTAAATGCACCAATATGTTTAAGACTTGGTAAATGAGGACCTCTGCATAAATCTACAAACTCGTCTTTGTCTTGATAATACAGCTGAAAATTATCATTTTGATCTGCTTCGTTAATAATAATCTCTTTATATGGTTCGTTTTTTTTACCGAAAATCTTTAGGGCTTCTTCCTTGGTATGAAGTCTTTTTTCAATTGAAGACTCAGTGGAGATGATTTTTCTCATCTCAACTTCTATTTTTTTCAAGTCATCGTTTGAGATAGTTTTCTTAGATTCGAAATCATAATAAAAGCCATCTTTTATAGTAGGCCCTATAGCCAGCTTTGTCTCAGGGAATAAATTTTGAACAGCCCTTGCTAAAACTTGCGCTGTTAATGTATGTCTCATTATTTCCAGGCCCTCATTAGAGGTGATAGTGATAATAGAAACATCAGAATCTTCTTTAATAGGGTCTGAAAGGTCTTTTTGAATGCCATTAACAACCACAGCTATGGCTGCCTTTGCCAGACCAGGGCCTATGCTTTCTGCAAGATCAAGCCCAGTTGAGCCTGTGGGTAATTCTCTTATGCTGTTATCAGGCAGTGTAATATTCATGGAAATAATTATATAGGTAAATACATATCAGTATTAGTGCTAGTTCTCATATAATAGCTTTAAATTTGATACATGATAATTTCTGCCTTCTTAGTTAAATGGATATAACAGATCCCTCCTAAGGATTAGTTGCAGGTTCGATTCCTGCAGAGGGCACCATAAAAACGAAAAACCCTCAATAAAGAGGGTTTTAAATAGTTTATTAACCTTTAGTCCTCGAAATCACCTTGTGCTGTTTGATGAACACCGCCATATGCTGCTGATGAGAAATGATTTGTTTTTACAACCCACTTCATACCTTCCTTCACCCATACTGAGGTAACTCTAGTTCTATAGGGAGTAACTCCACCGCTCCCATTTGGGACTACACCTTCAGCATAATATCTTGAATAGACGACCTTATCAGATATTTGGTAAGCCTCTGATCCAAAAACATTTATGACACCTGCATTTCCTGGGGTATTTTTGTTCCAGTCATCAGCAGTTTCAGTTGATAAAGGTTTGTGAAAGCTTCCATCTGAATTCGTGCCGAGAATACCCGACTTTGAAGTCATCGCAACAACCGTATCAAAATCCTTGTCATTTCTTGCATCCCAATAAGCCTTAACATTTGCTATTACTTTTTTCTCTGCGCTATGATGCCCATCTGCAAAAACAGGAGTCACTGAAGAAAGTAGTAATATTCCTAATATATATTTTTTCATGGTTAATTTTCCTTAAATAAATTAAATACAATTAACATTAACATGACTTATATAATTTTTAAAATAACTTTTAAGAAGTGAAATTAGCTAGATACTGGCTTCCATTCTGACCCATCTTTTGAATCAAAAATTTCAACACCCATACTAAAGAGTTGCTGCCTAATTGAATCAGCTTCAGCATAATTTTTTGATAGCTTTGCTTCATTTCTTTTTGCCATTAACTTTTCAATTAAAACAACATCCATGTGGGATGTATCTTTTGAAAACCAGGTTTTGGGATCTTGATGAAGGATCCCTAACAACTGCCCTGATGATTTAATCTTATTTATACAGCTTATTCTTTGACTTCCTGCAAGCAAGGGATACTCTTTTGCTAAAGAATTAAGCACAGATATTGCTTTAGGTGTATTTAAGTCATCTGACATTGCATTAAGTATTTCATCATCAACTTTAGTATTATCATTTGATAATAATTCACTGTTCTCTTCTAATATTTTGTAAAGCTTATTTAAGAGCTTCTCGGCTTGATAAATAATTTTTTCATTCCAATCAAGCCCTTGCCTGTAATGCGAAGAAAGCAAGGCTAGCCTTAGGACTTCTCCTTGGTAATTGTCAGTAAGCTCTTTAACTAAAGTTATGTTGTTTAATGATTTTGACATTTTTTCGCCCTCTACAGTTACAAAACCATTATGCATCCAGTATTTGGCATAGGAAGTCGGATCATCTGTTGAGGCAGATGCACAGCAACTCTGAGCTATTTCGTTCTCATGATGAGGGAAAACAAGATCCCTTCCTCCGCCATGAATATCAAAAGGTAAACCAAGAGTTTTTTCAGACATTGCTGAGCACTCAGTATGCCACCCCGGCCTACCAAAACCCCATGGTGAATCCCACCCTGGCTGATCATCTGAGCTTGGTTTCCATAGCACAAAATCAGCAGCGTCTTTCTTGTAAGGAGCAACCTCTACCCTGCTTCCAGCAATCTGCTCATCTCTATTTCTTTTAGATAAAGATCCATATTGTTTATATGACAAAACATGAAAGAGAACGTGCCCATCATTCTCATAGGCATGGCCTTTGCTAATAAGTGTTTGAATAAGCTCAACCATTTCATCAATATACTCGGTAGCCTTGGGCTGGTGATCTGGTTTATTAACACCAAGAGTTTCCATATCGGAATTATAAATTTGAGTATATTTAGTTGTAAGTTCTGATATGGGAAGTTTCTGCTCTCTGGCTGCTGTAATAATTTTATCTTCAATGTCTGTAATGTTTGATACATAAGTAACTTTGGGATAAGTGTGTCTTAGCAACCTAACAAAGGTATCAAAAACAACTGCCATTCTTGCGTTTCCTATATGAGCAAAGTTATATACAGTAGGACCGCATGCATAAATTTTTATATGGTTATTATCAAGCGGAATGAAGTCTTCCTTTTTACCTGAAAAGCTATTGTGAATTTTTAAGTTATGCACCGGAGGCTATTTATTTATTTATTTAAGTCTATTATATCTAATTCTCTTAATTTATTTAACAACGGGAGCAGAGGCATGCCTCTTACAGTATAGGAAGAACCTATTACAGATTTAAATAAATTACACCCTAATGATTCAAACTTGTATGCACCTGCAGCATGAATAGGGTTTTCAATATCAACATAATTTTCAATTTCTGATTGCTCTAAATCATGCATAACCATTTCTGCATATTCACAGTATTCCCACAAAGGTTGCCCGGATTGATACAAACAAATGCCACTGTATTGAAAATGAGAAGTTCCAGACAATTTAACTAAGTTTTCAATTGCTTTTTCGCGCGACCCTGGCTTGTCGAAAACTTCATTATCATAGATGCACATTTGATCACCGCCAATAGTTATTGCATCAGGAAACTTCTCACTTACTTCCTTTGCTTTTGCACATGCTAGCGCAATGACTTGCTGATCAAATGGCCGTCCATTCATCTGATCTTTAATTAGAGATTCATCAACGGAAGAAGGCTCTACTGAAAATTTTAACCCAGCTTCAGTAAGCATTATTTTCCTGCTTTCTGAACCAGAAGCTAAAATAATCTTTTCAGATGGAATTATAAATGCGGGCATTAAGACATGCCTTTTATTAAAGCTTCTTAGGCGAATTAATTAAATTCATAAATTCTGCTCGTGTTTCAGGCTTGTCTCTAAAAATACCAAGCATTCTGCTTGTGATAGTGCTTGACTCTGTCTTGTGAATCCCTCTTGTTGACATGCATTGATGGCCTGCATCTATAACAACAGCCACGCCCTTTGGCTCTAAAACTCTTTGGATAGTATCTGCAATCTGAGCAGTCATAGTTTCTTGGGTTTGAAGTCTCTTGCCAAATATATCAACTATTCTTGCAAGCTTGCTTATACCAACAACCCTTTTGTTAGGTATATAGCCGACATGAGCAATGCCTAAAATCGGTACCATATGATGCTCGCAATGCGACTCAACTCTAATGTTTCTTACAATCACGGCATCATCATACCCCTCAACCTCTTCAAAAGTTTTCTCAAGTACTTGTTCTGGATCTTCCTCGTATCCTGCAAAAAATTCTTTGTATGCTCTAATAACCCTATCAGGAGTTTCTATCAACCCCTCTCTAGTTGGATCATCTCCTGCCCATTTAATTAACGTTTTAACTGCATCAAGTGCTTCATCCCTTGAAGGCTTTGTGGTCATGTATATCTCCGATGGTTGAATCGTTATTTTATATTAAAATCAAATAATAACTCAATAAAAATGAGTGCTTTATAGAGAATAATTAATAAAATTATTATTATTTTAGAATCTCAATGCGTAATAAGTATAAAATTGCTTTATGCCAATAAAAGCAATTATCAATCCAGTTACCCCATTTGCACAAAATGCTCCAATCATATTTTGTACAGAAACTAAAAAATGTGCATTCATAGACCCAGGCGGGGATTCAGAAAAACTCTTAAGCATAGCAATGGAAAACAATCTTATACCTGAAAAGATATTTCTTACCCATGGGCATGCCGATCATGCAGGCGCGGCTATGGAAATAGCTGAGATTTTGAATATTAAAATTGAAGGTCCTCATCAAGAAGATAAATTTTTACTTGATTCGTTGCAAAGTCAGGGTGAAATGTTTGGCATGTCTGCAAGAAATTGTATGCCAGATAAATGGTTAGTTGATGGCGATAAAGTCTATTTAGGCAATGAAGAGCTGGATGTAATATTCACTCCTGGCCATACACCTGGTCATATTGTTTTTTTTAATGCTTCATCAAAACTTGCACTTGTGGGTGATGTTATTTTTAATGGTTCTATTGGTAGAACAGACTTACCAAGAGGGAACCACCAAGATCTCATTGATTCGATATCACAAAAGCTATGGAAGCTTGGGAATGATGTTGAATTTGTTTGCGGGCATGGCCCAAATTCTACATTTGGACAAGAAAGAGAATCAAATCCATTCGTATCTGATGCTGCACTTAGCTAAAGTTATTTTTTAGCGTACCTTCCTCCAGAAAGCGTATTAGATAAAAGCCTCATTAAAAAAGAAGCATATTTAATTAGAAATACTAAAACTTTATACCTTTTACTGGGCACACAGTATGATTTCGAATTAAGTGTTGCCTCTACAGCCTCTGCAGCAACGTCTTTAGCATTTAGCTTCATGAATGCAGGCACTTTATCCATTGCATCTTGAACGCCGCTTGACGAATGAAATTCTGTAACCACATACCCAGGGCAAACAGCAGTAGATGAAATACCCTTGTGCTTATAGTTAACATTTAGTGCATCACTAAACCTATTCATGAACGTTTTGAGTGGTCCATATAAAACCTGAATTGTTGATGGTGGTGTAAAAGATGCAACTGAGGAAATAATCATAATTTTTCCTGATTTGTTTTCTAACATATCAGGGATAAATGCTTTAGATAGAGCGATTACTGATGTACTTAATACTCTAATACTCTTTTCCTCATCCTCCATAGATGTTTTATGGAACTGACTTGGAATCCCATAACCAGCGTTATTTACAAGAACTTCAACACTGTAATTCTTGTCCTTACAAAAGTTATAAATATTTTGCGGGGTTTCTGGCATGGCAAGATCACCTGTTACGTAATCTACGTTGACGCCATATTTATCTTTAATCTCATTGGTATATGTTATCAGCCTATCTTCCCTTCTGGCTGTGAGTATTATCCCATATCCTTTTTCAGCTAATTTATATGCAATCTCAAGGCCTATGCCTGAAGATGCTCCTGTGATGAGTGCGTATGTATTTTTCATTTAGTAATTCTAACATTTATGTTTTTGATATAAAATTAATAATCCAAAATTTATAAAAAAGGAATTAATTATGAGCAAAAGTTATATTTATTTTGTTTTAGCATTTGTATTTGCTATAAGCACCTCTGCTGTTACTGAAGAAGCACCAAAAAATTTAGATGAAGCAAAATCTACTTCAGAGACAGTTGATGAAAAAGGAGCAACTAAAAAGGATGGCAAGAAAGATAAAAAAGATAAACCTGAGACAGTTGAAGCATTTATAGAAGAGGAAGAGCTTACTGAAATTAATGGTTTTTTAAACCTACTCCATAATGCTGAAAAGGATAAATACTATCTAGTTCTTGAATCATCGGAACTAAATAAAGAATTCATATATTTCCCATATATCTTGAACGGGCCTCAAGCAGCAGGCCAAGGCGGAGGAGCTATTGGTGATGGGTCAATTTTAGAATTTAGACAATTTAAAGATGGCCTTGGTTTATATAAGAAAAATACAAAATTTACTTTTGATGAAACAAATAAGATATCGCAATCAAAGATAAAAAATATTATTGAGGCCTTTATAGGTAAATTTGAAGTAGAAATAAAAGAAGATGATAAATATCTCATAAGTGCAGACAGCATTTTCTTATCTGAAATGCTCACAGGCATAACTCCAAATATCCCTAAAGAATACATGGAATATTATGACCTAAATGTAGGTAAGCTTGATAAAAGTAAAACTTATGTAGAAAAAGTTAAAAATTATTCAAAGAATACGACCGTTGATACAAAATATAGTTTTTTTAATCCAAGACCAAAGCCTGCATCAATTGATGCTATTACTGACCCAAGATATACATATGTATCAGTTAGGCATCTTTTTGTTGAAATGCCAGATAGCAATTTCAAACCTAGAGTTGCAGATCAAAGAGTTGGTTATTTCTCATCCAAAATTACAGACCTTTCAAGCTACAAGTATGTAACTGCAGTTGATGTTATAAATCGCTGGAGGCTTGAAAAGAAAGATCCAGATGCTGAATTATCTGAGCCAATAAAGCCTATTGTTTATTGGGTAGAAAACTCGACTCCAATGGAAATTAGACCTTTTGTTGTTAAGGGTATTGAGGCTTGGAATGAGGCTTTTGAGAAAGCTGGATTCAAAAATGCAGTAGTAGCAAAAATACAACCAGATGATGCTGAATGGGATGCTGGTGATGTTGAGTACAATGTTGTTAGATGGGCGTCTACTCCAGCTGCCCCATATTCTGGCTATGGTCCAAGTATAGCTAATCCAAGGACTGGTGAGATGATTGCAGCAGATATTGTTCAGGAATTTGGAGCAATTAAAAGCGGCTATAGGTTAAGAAAAATTTGGGGTTACAGTGAAGATAATGATCCATTAGAGCAATGGATTGTTTCGTTAACTATGCATGAGGTAGGACATACCTTAGGGCTTAGACATAATTTTAAAGGTAGTTGGTTGTATGATGCTGATGATATTCATGACACATCTATAACTGGTAAAAACCATATTGGGTCAGTCATGGATTATGATCCTATTAATATAGCTCCTGAGGGAGTGAGTCAAGGTAACTTTTTCCCTTATGGTGCAGGTATTTATGACAAATGGGCTATTCAATTTGGCTATACGCCTGACTTGAGCGAGGAAGAGAGATCTTCACTTCTTGCTCAATCTGTTGTTGATGGCAATAAATTTGGAACAGACGGTCAAGCAATGAGCTCTCCGGGTAGAAATATTGATCCCAGGGTTAAAAGATATGACCTATCAAGCGACCCTGTGGCTTATGCTGCGCAAAGAATAAAAATATTAGATGCAAAAATTAAAGAGCTTCCATCAATATTCCTAGAGGAAGATGGAACAACAACAGAAATGACAGCTGCTTTTTATTCGCTGAACCGAGAAAAAGGCAGATTTATTGAAGGGGCATCAAGAATTATTGGTGGCGTCTACTCAAACAGAGTTGTGAATAATCAGAATAGCGAAATGACTCCCTTCTCTGCTGTTTCATATGAAGATCAAAAAAGAACAATGGATTTAATTGTCACCAAGCTTCTTTCTAACGATGCTTTTGTGTTTGACGAGAATATAGTCAAACTTTTACAAAGAGAAAAGAGAGCTGCATATAGCCCTCAAAGTGGAGGAAATGGAGACCCGCAACTTCACAGCATGGTTCTAAGAATGCAAGGAACTGTCTTGAAGCATGTTCTACATCCAAAAGTAATGATGAGATTACTTGATAGTGCACAATATGGAAATACTTATTTACCTAATGAAGTTTTAACAGATCTTCATAATGGGATATTTGTACCAAGAGAGGTTCCTACAACGTTCAAAATGAATCTTCAAACTAGTTATGTAGATGAGCTACTTAGCGCATTGGATAGTGATGAGTATGATGATATTTCCAAGGCGGCAATATTTAGTGCTGTAAATAAGATTAAGGTATTTACTAGAAATGCTCCAAATAATGCATTAGTTAAAGATCATTACAGATATCTTTCATGGAAAATAGATAGCTATCTAGAAGGTTAGTTTTTTTCAGAATCGATTAATCTTTTCTTTTCAATAGCGCCTCCTGGGGCGCTATATCCGCCTAAACTACCGTCAGTGCAAATTACTCTGTGGCATGGTCTTATTATTGGTGTCGGATTTTTTCCACATGCATTAGCAACTGCTCTTGAGGCTTTTGGCTTGCCAATAGCTATCGCAATATCTTTATAGGTTCTGGTTTCTCCATAAGGAATTTTATCGATCTGGTCCCAGACTAGTTGCTGAAATACTGTAGCCATCAAATTAAATAAATTGATTAACGAACTTACTTAATTCTTTCTTATCAAGCTCGACCCTTGCATATGCTGGGGCATCCATTGAAGAAATACATTCACAAATTTTGCCTATTTCAATCCCAAGATTAGATAAGTATGTGATTAGATCTTTCTTCGCTTCTAGATTTTCATCAGATGAAACTAATTTCTGAGAATAATAGTTTGATTTAAAAACGAGGATTGCTAGAGCTATCATTGCCTCCTCTTGATTATCAGATTCCTCATACTCATCAATTGCATTTAAAATCCAATAATGAGGCCTACCAATCTTAGCTTTAGCATCTTCTATATTAGGATATAGCTTTGTGTGAGTTTTTTCTTTGAACCAATTGTCTTCGTGCTCAATAATACATACCTCTTTAAGGTTAAATAAGTATTTTTTTAGTTCTTCATCTTTTTTTATAAATGGGTATTGCATAGTTTTATTTTGAATATGATTTGAAAGTCGATCTGATTTTTTCTAAAGCCCAGTCTATCTGTTCCTTTGTAATAATTAATGGTGGTGCAAACCTAATAACTGTTTCATGAGTTTCTTTTGCCAATATACCCAATTCAAGCAGGTCTAGGCATATTTGCTTTGCTTTTACGGTATCTTCAAAAAGCTCTACACCAATCCATAGACCTTTCCCTCTTACCTCTTTAATAATATCTGTATCAATAGATCTAAGCTGGGTAGCAAGGTAATCTCCCATCTCTCTGCTGTTCTCAATAAGATTATCATCATACAAAAGATCCAGTGCTTTTGATGCAACTGCAGCTGCCAATGGATTTCCACCAAAAGTAGACCCATGAGACCCAGGATTGAAATGATCCATAACTTCTCTGGAACTTAAGAATGCTGACACTGGTAATAGCCCCCCGCCAAGTGCCTTGCCTAAGATCAAACCATCAGGCTGAATATTTTCATGTTCATACGCAAACAATTTACCTGTACGGCCTAGCCCTGACTGAATCTCGTCAAGAATTAACAAGACATTATTCTGAGTACATACTTCTCTTAATTGTTTTAACCATCCAGATCTAGGAGTAACAATACCCCCCTCCCCTTGAATTGGCTCTACAAGAACAGCGCAAGTATTTTCAGTGATCAGTGATTCAATAGAATTGATTGAGAGCTCACAGACTTTAGAGCAATCACAGTTAGATGAACAGTATTCTGCTGTTTTAAATCCATTTGAGAATGGCCCAAATCCTTTTTTATAATCAGGCTCTGAAGAAAAGCCCACTATTGTTGTAGTTCTTCCATGAAAATTTCCATCTGCAACAATTATTTCAGCCTTATCCTCTTCTACACCCTTTGTAAAATATCCCCATCTTCTTGCAGCCTTGATAGCTGTCTCTACTGCCTCAGCTCCAGTATTCATTGGAAGAACAGAAGTAAACCCGCTTAGCTTAGATAGCTTTTCTATATAGTCAGCTAGAGGCTCTGTGTAAAATGCTCGTGATGCAATTGCTAGCTTTTTTGATTGATTAACTAGAGTTTCCACGAGTTCTGGGTGTGAGTGGCCGTGACTCACTGCAGAGTATGCAGACATCATATCTAAATATTTCTTATCATTAACATCCCATAAGTAAACACCGTCACCCTTTTTTAGAACAACCGGTAAAGGTGAATAGTTTTGGGCCCCATGCATAGCCTCTTTATCAATATAATTGCTTTGTAAATCCTTGCTCATGATAGTATTCTAACCGCATATAATCTTGAGGGTATAATAAAAATGAAAAATCAATCAACGAGCCATCTTTTCATGATTGAACCAGAAGTTTTTCATAGTAATGAACAGACTCTTGCCTCAAACCATTATCAAAGCGAAAATGACGATGCATTATCCCTTGATGAGATTAAAAAACGTGCGCTTTTAGAGTTTGATAATTTGAAATCAGAAATAGAAAAAAATGATCTCAAGGTAACATCAATGAAAGGTATTGAAGAATGCCCTGATCATATCTTTCCAAATTGGTTTATAACATTTGATGATTTAACAGTTCAACTTTTTAGTATGAAAGCTGAAAACAGAAGGCTTGAGAAAACACCAGAGATGGTAGATTTCTTAAAAGAAAAATATGATCTTGCTGGCGACCTTTCATCTTTTGAAGAAAAAGATATGTTCCTTGAAGCAACAAGCAGCATGGTTTTTGATAGAGTTAATAGAGTTGTCTATGCAGGGCTATCACCAAGAACAAATAAAGAACTTACAGAAAAATGGTGTTCTGATAATAATTTTGAGCTCGTTCTCTTCGAAACATCTAGCCATCAGGGTCCGCCGATTTATCACACGGATGTATTCATGTATGTAGGTCAAAAAGTTATAGGAATATGTTTAGACGTAATTCTTCCTGAGTACAGAGAGCTCGTTAGATCAAAAGTAAGTAAATATCATGATGTATTTGAAATTAATAAAGATCAGATATTAGATTTTTGTGGAAATGCACTTGAAGCAAAGAATGCTCAAGACGAATATTTTCTTATTATGTCATCAAGAGCCTTTAACGCTTACTCTGAAGATCAAAAGGTAATACTTTCGAAATATTACAAAAAAATAATTCATAGTGATCTTACGACCATTGAAAAATTTGGTGGTGGTTCAGCAAGGTGTATGCTCAACGAGCTTTTCTAAAAAAAAGGGGATTCAACAATCCCCTTTTTTTATTGATTTATTACAGTTAACTCTCAGCACCAACAGTTAATAACTGCCAGCTGTTATAAATATCTGGAGTTAGGCAAGTAGAAATAGTATTAAATTTATCCTGCATGGCTTTTCCATTAACTTCCCAGTCTGCATTACTGGTAGCCATCGATTCAAAGTTAGAATGCGCATTCAACCATAGAAAATCAGCTTGATCATCATATTTAGGATAATAGACACCAAAATAATAGGGGCTATCTTCACCTGATGCATCAAGATAAGCATTAAATTCAACAACAGCAGCTCTTAGATCCATTCTGTCGTACCCTTCATTAAAGTTACACTGAAGATATGCTGAAGCATAATAACCATCATCTGCTTCAACAGTACCGAATGAGTCTGAGGGTCTTGGTAAGTAAAACTCCCAAGGGAATCTTCCCTCCCCATCACATGTCATTACAGACTCATATTCTTGAGCCCATGCCATGAAAGCAGGATTTTCAGTTGACCATGCCTCATTGGCAGCCTCTTCCGTTGTCCACTCTAACTCCCACCAACCATTATCAAACCTGTGATTTTCTCCTTCTGGTGCATGCACTCCAGCCCATCTTAAATTTTCTGAATGCTCTAGATCTTTCCAATCTGTAAGCATTTTTTGGGCATTTTCCATGCTGTAATCCGGACCAGCTGTGCAAGCTAAAAACTCTATATGATAAGGGCCTCTATGAATGGGGCCTTGATCATCTGATACTTCTGTAACATCGTTATTAGAACAGCTAATAACAAAGAAGACTGAGCATAGTGTTAATAGTTTAATTAATTTTTTATTCATATTTCTCTCTCCCACGAGTTTATATAGATATTTAATACTACTACTAGAAAATAGAAATGAAAATGAGTAATTACTATAAATGTATATATTAGTTATATGTATTTAAGAGCTCTTTAATGCCACCGAAAGGATAAAAGTGAACTTTTTGAATATTATTATTTGGATTGGCTAAAGTTTTGGAGGAAAGATCATCCAAGAATTTTGAAGGCGAATAGCTTGTTAGCAACTTTCCAACATTTGAATAATTATCCTCTAAAATCTTGATTGATGGTCCCACACCGCAATCTATTGAATATTTTAATAAGGTGGTTAGTTTTGTTGGGCCAGCAACGCCTATATGAATTGGTAAATCAATACCGCTTTTTAGTAAATTGTTAGACCAATCAACAACTTTGTGAGCGTCAAAACAAAATTGTGTTGTGAGAATAATCTCAGCGTCAGTTATTTGAGAAAAATCTTTTTTAAAACTTAGTGATTCTTTTAACCCTATTTTTGAGGCTTCTATATCTTTATTTCCTTCAGGGTGGCCGGCGAAATATATTTTATTAAATCCTGAATCAAATAAACCGGTCTTAATAAGTTCGATTGATGATTCAAATTTTCCAATGGCATTTTTATTGCTTCCTGCTATCAACAAAAACTCCGATACGCCTGATATATCTTTGTAAGCAGAAATTAAATCACTTAACGAAGAATTATTCTTTATTTGCCTTGCTGCTATATGAGGCACTGGGATTAAATCCAAATATGCTATTTCTTTAGCGGTATTTATAATTTCATCAGTCTTGGAGCCTTCAATATGCGCTATATAAACTCTTGTATCTTTTGGTAGCTCTTTAATTAAGCTAACATTTTTTGCAAAAATCTTTGGAGTGACTTCTACAGAGAATCCTTCAGTAAAATTTTTTATTTGATCATTGGGCATAATATGATTATATAGCCTGTTAATAAATTAATAAAAACTGGCGGAGAGTGAGGGATTCGAACCCTCGATACAGTTACCCATATACCTCCTTAGCAGGGAGGCGCTTTCGACCACTCAGCCAACTCTCCGAAAAATGAAAAAAGATTATACATCTAGATGACAATAAATATTATCATCTAGATGAATTTTTTAATTAATTACAGCTGCTGTAACCAGATTCAATTGCATCTTTTTCAGATGAATTAATTCCAAGTCTATAAATGGACTTAACTTTTACCCAGTCTCTGTAATATGTGCAGTGGTAAGAAGAGTTATTTGGCATCCAGTCTGATGGATCTGAACTTCCTTTAGAACCATTAGAACTTCCTCCAACAGCAATTAACTGCTCAGGAACATTAAGTGTGTTTGCATAGATTGTTTTTCTTTCTAATGACCATGCCCATGCACCACTTCTATGGCTTTCTGATAGTGGAATAAAGTGGTCTATTTGAACTTCAGATGCACTTGAGAAGTATGCATTATCATAAGGATCATACCAACGACCTGTTGCAACACTACAATTTGAGCTTGATGTGTATGTTAGACCCACACCTGTTGAGGAATCGTGCTCATCTATAAGCACTTCATGCCTGTTACTTTGACAGTCGTTGTCCCAGTCTTTCCAGGTGTCGTAGTTGTTGTCTCTGTCATAAGAAACTCCACCGTCTGACTCACCCTCTATACACACATTAAATCCAATTAATGAAGTAGTACAAAGCCTATCAAC
>Ga0209251_1000485_pt1 | contig 35733 bp, 35 predicted proteins | sample SaaInlV_100m_DNA_6_FD_184665 | JGI IMG/M metagenome (GOLD analysis project Ga0209251, IMG submission 184665) | Marine microbial communities from expanding oxygen minimum zones in the Saanich Inlet - Saanich Inlet SI073_LV_10m_DNA (SPAdes) (version 2) | ecosystem: Environmental > Aquatic > Marine... | reverse complement strand
GTCCCGCGACCTAGAGTACGATCCTGATGATGTGGTGGTAGCCGCCGGCGCAAAGCCATTTATAATGTATTCGATCCTTACAACCACCGACTACGGTGAAGGGCACGAGGTTATTTATCCTAACCCTGGATTTCCAATCTACGAATCGCAGATTAAAGTGCATGGAGCCGTTCCAGTGCCATTGCACCTAAGGGAATCCAGAGGGTTTAATTTTGACCCGGCTGAGTTAGAGTCGAAAATCAATGATAAGACGCGCCTGCTCATACTCAACTCACCACAAAACCCTACTGGTGGCATTGTTCCAAGGCGTGAGCTGGAGATTATTGCTGAGGTTCTTGAGCGGCATCCAAAAGTGTGGGTGTTTTCAGACGAGATATATTCTCAATTATGTTTCGAGGAGTCGTTCAGCTCTATCGCTAGCTTTCCGAGCATGACAGACCGAACGATTGTGGTCGATGGGTGTTCGAAGACTTGGGCGATGACCGGTTGGCGATTAGGGTTTGCGGCAAGCAAAGCGCTTGCTCCAGCGTTTACTAAGTGGGTTACGAATACTGAGTCATGTGCGTCTCACATTACCCAGTGGGCAGGAGTTGAAGCACTCACTGGAAATCAATCTGGGGCGCAGTTAATGCGTGCAAAGTTTCTTGAGCGCCGAGATTTGATTGTCGGCTTGTTAAACGAGGTGCCCGGTGTGACCTGTTTAAATCCTGGAGGAGCATTCTACGTTTGGCCTAATGTGACCGAGGCATGTCAAATGATCGGCGCGAAAGATTCTGAGGAATTTAGGAAACGATTGTTACTAGAAGCTGGGGTTGCAGTGTTAGCTGACATCCATTTTGGTCGTCGTGTGCCGGACGATGGGCAGCATGTGAGGTTTAGTTACGCCGCCTCTAATGAGGATATCGTTGAGGGAATTAATAGATTAAGCAAGTTTATTCTTAAAAACACTCGATGAAGGCTGAGGCCGAATTGTCAGTAGAAAGAATATGAGTTAGTCAGTAAATTTTTGAGCGTGTTCTCTGATGCTGTGGAACTCAATATCCGGCCAACGTTCCATGGTTAAATCCAAATTTGGTCTCGATGTAGCAAGGAAAGCCAAGCTTCCAGACGCGTCATGCGATAAATTTCCGGCCAGCTGTCTTTCAAATTCAGCTAGTTTCTTTTTGTCAGATGAAGTAATCCAACGAGCACCATAGAAGCTAAGCGAGCGTGTGCTCGCTTCTACGCCGTACTCGACTTTCAGCCGGTGGGAGACAACTTCAAATTGTAAAAGGCCGACGGCGCCTAAGATCATTTCATTGCCGAGTACTGGCTTGAACACTTGAATGGCACCTTCCTCTCCAAGCTGTTGAAGCCCTTTTTGAAGTTGCTTACCCTTGAGCGGGTCCTTGAGTGTGACCCCTTGGAATAATTCTGGGGCAAAATAGGGGATACCTGTGAAGGAGAGAGATTCTCCAACAGTAAACGTATCGCCAATATCGATGCTACCGTGATTTAAGAGGCCAATAATATCTCCCGGCCAGGCATCCTCAACCGTTTCCCGTCTTTGAGAAAGGAAGCTGACCACTTGTCCGGCTCGTATCTCTTTCCCACTCCTTACGTGTAGTAGCTTCATGCCTCGTGAGAAACGACCAGAGCAAACGCGTAGGAACGCTATTCTGTCGCGGTGTTGTGGGTCCATGTTCGCTTGAATCTTGAACACAAATGCTGAAAATTTATTCTCGTCAGGTCCAACAGTCCGCTCTATCGCTGAGCGAGGTCTAGGCGCGGGTGCATCGTCAACTAACGCTTCTAACGCTTTTGCCACGCCGAAGTTATTCATTGCAGACCCAAAAAAAACCGGGGTGAGTTCGCCTTCAAGAAAATGTTCCCTATCGAATTCTCGACCATCTTCCTTTATCAGGCTGACCTCTTCTTTGGTATCGCTGACCTCAGCCGAAAATTGATCATCGACAAGTTCTTGGGGAAGTCCTTTGACAGCATTCACGTTTCTTTGATCCTGACTGGCTGCGTCATAAAGGAGAGTCTCATCTTTTGCGATGTCATAGATGCCAGCGAGCCGTTTACCCATACCTATTGGCCATGTAATAGGCGCACAGTGAATGTTCAGCACCGCCTCTATTTCATCAATGACTTCGAGAGGATGTCGACCTTCGCGATCCAGTTTATTCACAAAGGTGATGATGGGCGTGTTTCTCTGCCGACAAACTTCTAGGAGTTTTATTGTCTGCGCCTCTACGCCCTTGGTGCAATCAATTACCATTAACGCGGCATCAACGGCGGTCAGTACTCGATAAGTATCTTCTGAAAAATCTCTGTGACCTGGAGTGTCCAAAAGGTTGATCACGCAGTCACGGTATTCAAATTGCATGACCGAGCTTGCTACTGAAATCCCTCGTTCTTTCTCGATAGCCATCCAGTCGGAGGTTGCATATTTACTGGATTTCCGTGACTTGACCGTGCCGGCTGCTTGGATAGCTCCCCCGAAGAGTAATAATTTCTCCGTGAGAGTCGTTTTTCCCGCGTCAGGGTGAGAGATGATCGCAAAGGTTCGGCGTCTTTTTGCCTCGTTTGCAACGTCTTTATTGGTTTGTTCCACAATTATGGGTCGGTTAATTCATCAATTGAGCAGCCAAGCCCGCGCGCACATTCTACCGTCAAGGCTTGAATCTTGCCATGAAATGTTAAATAGATTGTTTATCTTTTCGAGGTATCGACCGGGAGACGCTCCGTTAATATGTCTTGAAAACGAGTTTCTATCGCCGGTTTTATTTTAGGATGCGTCAAGATATAGAACTCTTCTTTTTGAATCGCTTCAAGGACTCTGTTGGCGACGTCTTCGGCTGATATTTTCCCCGACTCAACCGCTTTTTTAAGATTGTCCTCCAGTTTGATTTCGTCCTCAGACTTGATACGTTCGTCTTTGAGGTCTTGCGGCCGGTTGCGTTCTGAATCAGCAATGCCCGTGGGAACATAGGCTGGGCATAAAACAGAGCAGCGAACGTTATCGCAAACGCTTGTTAAGTCGTGATGCAGGCACTCGGTCATGGTGACTACCGAATGTTTTGTTGTGCAGTACAACCCCATTCCATTAAAAGACATGAGTCCGGCAACAGAGGCTGTGTTGATGATGTGTCCTTCTTCTTTTTGGCTCAACAAAATCGGAGTAAATACACGAATTCCATGAATGACTCCCCAGACGTTCGGCCCCATTGCCCATTCCCAGTCTTTTGTCGAGTGCTCCCATATGATTCCGCTTGGGGCGACTCCCGCGTTGTTGCAAACGATATGAATTGATTTGTAGTGCTCGATTGTTTTCTGCGCAACACGCTCAACATCCTCTCCTTTTGAAACGTCACATGGGATTCCCAACGCATCAATACCCATTTTTTCAAGTTCGGACGTCGCTATTTGGAGAGGCTCTTCTTCGATATCTGCGAGAACAATTTTCATGCCTTCTGTGCCGAAGCGTTTCGCCATGGCGAGTCCCAGACCGCTGGCTCCTCCTGTGATGACTGCTACTTTATTTTCGAAGCTCTTCATATTTTTCCTAGAATTCCGTATTCGGGAGACTAGTATGCCATGACCGTGAGATAATTCAGCACAAGGAGACCTACATCATGCATGAACAGTTTATCGGCACTCGAGCGGTGGATGCCAAGCAGCAGTTTGATTTGAAGCGTTTAGAGGACTATTTAAAGTTGCACATAAGCGGGTTTCAAGGCCCTATAGCGATTGAGCAATTTAGTGGTGGGCAGTCGAATCCGACATTTATTTTGAAGACGGGAAGCGGGGAGTACGTTCTGAGAAGAAAACCCTCGGGAAAGTTGCTACCCTCTGCTCACGCGGTTGATCGGGAGCATCGAGTAATGAGCGCGCTTTATTCAACGGAGGTCCCGGTAGCCAAAACGTTTTGTTTGTGTGAGGACGAAACGGTCATTGGAACTGCGTTCTACGTCATGGATTATGTGCGAGGAAGGGTTCTCTGGGATGGATTGCTGCCCGGAATGAATCCGGATGAAAGGTCGCTGATATACGACGAGTTGAATCGAGTAATCGCTGCATTACATGCTGTAGATCACCTTCCGATCGGCCTTGAGTCCTTTGGACGTCCAGGTAACTTTGTTGAACGACAAATAAGTCGCTGGATTAAACAGTATCGTGCTTCTGAAACCGAGCAGATTGAGGCGATGGAAAACTTGATACGGTGGTTGCCTGACAACATACCTCAGAGTGAGGAGATTTCGATCACTCACGGCGATTATCGATTGGATAATGTTATTTTTCATCCGACAGAACCCAGAATCTTAGCGGTTTTAGATTGGGAATTATCCACTTTAGGCCACCCTGTGGCCGATCTTGCCTATCACTGTATGTATTGGCGATTAACGCCGGGGGAGTTTCGAGGTATCTCAGGTGTTGACCATGAGCTAACCGGGATTCCATGTGAAGAATCCTACGTTGAGCGCTATTGCGAGCGCTCGGGAAGAGGGGCAATTGACAACTGGGACTTCTACATTGCCTACAACATGTTTCGTTTGGCTGGCATACTTCAAGGAATCATGGGTCGGGTTAAGGACGGAACTGCTTCTAGCTCGCATGCAGTGGAGCAGGGCAGGCGGGCGAGGCCTATGGCTGAGGCTGGATGGAGACAAGTTGAGAAAATTTTAACTAAACCCAGCCATTAATATTCTCGCTTTCCCATTTTCTGACGGACTTGCATTTGTGCGACAGCTAAACGATAATCATTCTCATTGAAGGCTTCATTTTAGGGAATGTAAAAACGTGTATCTCTGTGTTTGTCGAGCAGTAAAAGAGTCCGAAGTTGACAAGGCTATTAGCCAGGGATGTCGATCGTTCAAAGATATCTCTGATCAAACTGGTTGTTCTAAGGAATGCGGTCAGTGTGCCCAAGTAGTCAAAGAGTACATTGAGCGGAATCTTGAATTACCGTCACTTGGTTCATTACGCCTAGTTGGTTAGCGAGTAAATCTATCAGTCTCCGCTCGCGGCCCTTCAACAAAATTTAAGTTAATCGAAGATATGAGGATGTCGGTATGAAAGCTATGCTGTGTAAAGAATTTGGATTGCCAGAGAGTCTAGTTTTAGAGGAGGTTGATGGACTCGCGCCTGGCCCTAAAGAGGTCCTCATATCTGTGAAGGCGTGTGGTGTGAATTTTCCTGATACGCTGATTATTCAAGGTAAGTATCAATACAAACCTGATTTACCATTTTCTCCAGGTGGTGAGGTGTCTGGTGTAGTCAAGCAAATTGGGTCTGAAGTGAGTGGGGTCAATGTTGGTGATCGGGTTATCGCATTTTCGACTTGGGGTGGATTTGCCGAGGAGCTTGTCATTGCGGAAGAACGAACTGTGATGATTTCTGATTCGATGGGTTTCGAGAAAGCATCTGCATTCGTGCTTACGTATGGGACGACTTATCATGCACTCAAAGATAGAGCTCAATTGCGAGCTGGTGAAACCTTATTGATCCTTGGCGCCTCTGGGGGTGTTGGTATTTCTGCTGTTCAATTGGGAAAAGCCATGGGGGCGACTGTTATTGCTGCTGCCTCAACCGCGGAAAAATTAGCCGTGTGTAAAAAGAACGGTGCAGATCACTTAATCAATTACGCGGAGGACGATTTACGCCAGTGTGTGAAGGAAATCACGCAAGGTCGGGGTGTTGATGTGATATACGACCCTGTTGGTGGGTCCTTCTCTGAGAAAGCGATACGGGATATGAGTTGGGGTGGACGATTTCTGGTTGTTGGTTTCGCCGCTGGTGAGATTCCGAAAGTACCCCTCAACATACCGTTACTCAAAGGGTGTTCGGTAGTTGGTGTTTTTTGGGGTGAGTTTACGAAACGTGAGCCAGACCTTAATAAGAGTAATAATCAAGAGCTAATGGACCTTTTTGACCAGGGAAAAATATCACCACACATTCATAAGGTGTATCCACTTGAGCAAGCAGGTGAGGCGCTTAATGAGCTTCTTCAAAAGCGTGTGATTGGTAAAGTAGTTCTCTCGACAACCCTCTGATACGCCAATCAAGATGAATAATGACTGGTTCAAGTTAATTGGAATTCCCGTGGCAGCTGTTGCGGTCGCCGGACAGGTTCAAGCGGCCGAGTATCTAACTGTTGAGCAGGCTCAAAAGCTCATGTTCGGTGAGTCTGCTTCGTTCGAAAAGTCTGATATCAAAATCAATAGTGCGGCAAAAAAAGCGATAAAGGCGGCTTCCGGCGTGAAAGTTGATCGACGAACCCTGCCCACGTGGACGGTGTTTGATGGGGGCGAGGTGTCGGGCTATTTTATTGTGGATGAGGTGATAGGTAAGCATGAGTACATAACTTATGCGTTAGCGTTAAGTCCTTCAGGAGAGGTTAGGCAAATTGAGATTTTGGTCTACCGTGAGAGCTATGGGTATGAAATTCGTAACCCGCGTTGGCGAGCGCAGTTTGTGGGCAGTAAGCCGGGCTCACAGTTAGATTTAGGGGAAGAAATTAAGAATATCTCTGGAGCAACAATGTCTTGCCGACACATAACCGAGGGGGTTAACCGGGTGTTGGCAACTTATGACGTTTACCTCAAAAGTCAATAAGCGGGCACGTCCTCTACTGGGTACGGTGGTGGAAATCGGAGTTATCGACACTGAGGCGGCGGAGGCGCAGGAATTGATTTCCGAGTCCTTCCTCAAAATTGAAAACATAGAACGCGCCATGAGTCGGTTTGATAAACAAAGTGAAGTTTCGCAAATTAATGATTTAGAAATGAACGGATCTTTAGTGGTTTCGCAGCAACTTTGGTCTATCTTGCAATTATCCGAACATCTCACAGCTCTCAGTCGCGGCGTATTCAGTATCTCTGCTGCTCAAAAGAATAACGGTCGTATTCTCAAGTTGATGGATGAGAGAAAAGTTTGCCGAGTGGCTGCCGGTTCGATTGATCTCGGAGGAATCGCGAAAGGTTATGCGGTTGATCAGGCAGTTGAATATTTACAGAGTCAGTCCACTCCTTCTGGGTACGTCAATGCCGGGGGCGATATCAGAGTTTTTGGTGCGCCTCATCCCATCTTCGTGCGCCATCCATTGCGGCCAAGTGAATCGGTCGTATCGTTAGAATTGAAAGATGCCGCGTTCGCCACCAGCGCTGTTTATCATGATGGAAAAAGTTATAACCAATCTGGAGCCGTTCTAGATCCTCGGACAGGACGTGCCGTGCCTTTCGGCGTTTCTGCCTCTGTCATGGCGCCCACTTGTGTTATGGCAGATGCGCTCACAAAGTGTATCCTAATGCTTAAAAGCGAGGGTGACACGTTACTTCATCAATTTGATGCACGCGGATTTCTTGTCGATGGTGAGCATGTGACGAGCTATCCAAGAACGGAAAAGACTATTACAAGCTATGCCAATTAAACTTGGTCAAATTCATCAATGGTATCTCTACGTTGTCGGCGTGGTGTTGACTTTATCTGGTGCGTTATGGCTTTATTTTCATTATTTTGTTCGTATTGAAGGTGAATTTGGGCCGATGCATCATCCCATCGAGCACTTTCTCATTTCGACCCACGGAATAACAGCAGCCTTAATGATGATTGGGCTTGGCAGTGTGATCCCAGGCCACATAGTGCGTGCTTGGACTATGCGTCGTAATCTGTGGACAGGTATTTTTATGTTGTTGACTATGGCGGTGCTAAGTGTATCGGGCTATTTCCTATATTATTTAGGTGCGGAAGGGATTCGAGATGTTAGCGCAATCGTTCATTGGGTAGTTGGACTAGCGCTCCCCGTGGTTGCTTGGGTGCACATTCAGAGAGGGTTTAAGACTCGTAAACTTAGTAATCGATAGTCAACGGTAAATATTTTATGACTGACCCAAAAAATATGAGTCAAGGTATCACGCGAAACTTGACGAATTACGGTGACCCTGGTTTTGCGGCATATCTTCGCCGCTCATTTGCCAGATCAATGGGCTACTCGTTAGACAGTTTAAGTCGCCCTATTATTGGTATAGCAACCTCACCCAGCGGATTCAATAATTGTCACCGGTCGATGCCAGATTTGGTTGAAGCAGTGAAACGAGGCGTTCTAAAGCGTGGGGGTTTGCCGATTGATTTTCCGACGATTTCGTTGGGTGAGGTGTTTCTATCTCCCACCAGCATGATGTTTAGAAATCTCATGTCAATGGATGTTGAGGAGATGTTGAAGGCTCAACCTATTGATGCATGTGTTGTGATTGGTGGTTGCGACAAGACCGTTCCTGCTCAACTTATGGGTATTGCATCGGCTAATATCCCGTCTATTCAGTTAGTCACCGGCCCCATGTTGGCAATGCCTTTCGAAGGCGAACAGTTGGGTGCTTGTACAGATTGTCGACGGTTTTGGGGCAAATATCGAGCGGGAGAGATCTCCGATGCAAGAATCAACGATATCGAGGGCAAGCTAGCAACGACGGCTGGCACCTGCGCGGTAATGGGTACGGCGAGCACGATGGCTTGCATTACTGAGGTTCTCGGTATGAGCTTGCCTGGCGGGGCGGCTATTCCGGCTGTTCATGCTGATCGACTTCGTCTGGCTGAGGCCTGTGGTGAGCGTGCCATGGAAATGGCAGTGAGCGGCTCACCTTTGCCGCAACAAATTATTACTTCGAAGGCTATTGAAAATGCTCTGACGGTCTTACTTGCGATTAGCGGATCAACCAATGCGGTTGTTCATTTAGCGGCTATCGCTGGGCGATGTGGAATTGACTTGCCGCTTGAAACAATCAATCGTATCTCCGATGAGACGCCTGTTTTGGTTAATTTGAAGCCTACTGGCGATCATTATATGCAAGATCTCTTTGCGGCTGGCGGTCTCACTGCTGTTTTGCATGAATTAAAACATCAACTGCATTTAGATTGTTTGACTGTTACGGGTGAAACTTTAGGACAATGGTTATCTGAACCGCCGAAATGGGTGGATCGAAATGTTATTCGTAAGTTTAAAGAGCCGTATCAAAAGGAGGGTGGATTAATTGCGCTTTTTGGTACTTTAGCACCTACAGGCGCCATCATAAAACGGGCCGCTGCTGATTCTAGACTTTTTGAGCGTACGGGAAGGGCCGTAGTTTTTGAGTCGTTAGAGGATCTGAGCAGTCGCATCGATTCGGAAGAGTTAGACGTGACAGAGGACGATTTTTTAGTCTTGAAAAATGCGGGCCCAAAAAGTGCGTCTTGTATGCCGGAGGCAGGGTATCTACCTATCCCTAAAAAGCTCGCAGCGCGAGGTGTAAAGGATATGGTTCGTATTTCGGATGCGAGAATGAGCGGTACTGCTTTCGGTACAGTTGTATTGCACGTCTCGCCCGATGCGTCTTCAGGCGGAAGCTTAGCTTTTGTCCGAACGGGTGATCAAATACGACTGTCGGTGAAGGAGAAAAAGCTGGATCTCTTAGTTTCTGAAGAAGAACTGGCACTTCGTCAAAGAAATTGGAAGGCACCTGATATCCCGAGTAGAGGGTACGCGCGACTTTACTACGAGACGGTGACCCAAGCCCCCCTGGGGTGTGATTTCAATTTTTTGCGATATAACCAAAAGCGATAATCTGGAATATTTTTGTGTCTATCTGTCTTTTTCGATTCCACACCATTGAGTGATGAAGTGACAGATGACTCGACTGACGTCAACCGTGCTCTTAATAGAGACCGATTCATCGATGCCATGAATATTTAATGCTTCTGGCCCGTAACAAGTTGCTGGAATGTGCCCGTATAGTTCGAACGTTCTTACATCGGTCGTGGCGGCACTGGCAAATAATTGGGTGGGTCTGCCCAACGCGGCCTCATGCGTACTACTCAACAGTTGAATGAACTCGCTGCTGGTATCGACGACACATCCAGGTGATTGAAATCCTTGGTAGGAAATTGAGTGATTGGTTCCAGCTAAACTTGCATCGCCACTGATTGCCTTGTTTAAGTGATTTTCTATGGATGTTCGAACATCCTTTGGCTCCTCTCCCGGGTAGAAGCCGCACCGGATATCCATGGTGCATTTGGTGGCAACGGATGAAGCCCATTCACCGCCGTTAATTTTTCCAAGATTAAATTTGACGGGATTCTCTGTATCTTCAAATGCAGGGTGTTTTTGATGATTCCATTTTACAGTTAAACCTTTGAGGTGAGCCCAAATTTTAAAAGCCGCTTCAATTGCATTACTTCCTTTTGTGTCGTGTAAGACGTGCGCAGGTTTTCCAGTGACTTCGATTTGTAACCACATCACCCCCATTTGGGCGGACATAATTGTCTCATTGAAGGGTTCTGGAATGATCGCGGCGTCAGCTCTGTAGCCTCGATGTAAGCAAGCTAGCGCGCCGTTTCCAGTGCACTCCTCCTCAACAACTGATTGCAGAAAGACATCGCTCGCCGGTCGGTATCCAAGTTTCTTTAGTGTTTTAAAGGCAAATACGTAGGCAGCAATGCCCGCTTTCATATCTCCGCCACCACGACCAAAGATGCGCTCATTGCTGATGGTGGGGTTAAAGGGTCCTGAAGACCATAGGTCTTCCGCACCTACAGGTACAACATCAATGTGACCATTGAGGATGAGCGATCTTTTGTTGTTGGACCGAGCCCGGTGGATACCCACGATGTTGTCGTGTCCATCCCACTCGCCAACTGATGGGGAGTATCCATCGACAGATTTTAATGCTTCGTGATTTATCGGAAACCGGTCAATGTCGAGCCCTAAATTAACGAAAGTTTCTTCCATTAGATTCTGTGCGCTGTGCTCTTCTCCAAGTAGACTCGGGTGCTTGATTAGATCACATAAAAAAGAGACTATTTCGCCTTCTTGCTCTTCATACACAGTATTGATCTCTTGTTGGAGTGCCTGATCATGATCATTTATTGTTGTCATTTGGATTCTCTCGGATTCTGTCAGATTCACTGTGATTGATTTTGCCATTCGGCTTCTTGAAGAAGCCGCCATTGGATTTTGCCTGAGCCAGATCGTGGTAAGTCTTTAACGAATTCGACGAGTCGTGGAATTTTGTAGCTAGCCATTTGCTCCCTCGACCATGTAATGATGTCCTCCTCAGATACATTACTTTGAAACGCATTTTTCAAAACAATCATTGCTTTCACTGTTTCGCCTCTGCGCAGATCTGGCGAGGAAATAATAGCTAATTCTTTTATTGCAGGGTGTTTATAGAGTGTAGCCTCAACTTCCGCTGGCCACACTTTGAATCCTGAGGCATTAATCATTCGTTTGATTCGGTCAGAGATATAGAAGAATCCATCTTCGTCGTACCTGCCAAGATCCCCTGTCCTAAAAAAACGATTATTCTCGATGTTCAGGAAACTCTCCTTATTAGCGTCTTCCCGATCCCAATAACCAAGCATGACTTGAGGACCAGAAACTACTATTTCCCCAGTCTTATTAGGAGGAAGTTCGCACAGTGTATCCGGGTCAATGACGGTCGATATGGTATCGAATGTCGGAATACCTAGGCATTGTTTGCGAAGTTCTTGCGGGGGGTTAATATGGGTTTGAGATATCGCCTCGGTCATGCCGTATCCCTCCATGTATTTAACCCCGCATCGGTCAAATAATTTCTGTGCCACCGCCTCTGGCATGGATGCGCCCCCACCAAAAATATTCTGAAGTGAGCTCAGATCCTTGGTCTCAACCGTTGGTTCTGCTAAAAGATCAACAACCATAGTTGGTACGTTTGCCCAATGGGTGCATCTGTAGCGTTCGATAAGTTCACCAGCAATTTTAGCGTCCCATCGAGGTAAGATAACAAGCGAACTCCCAGCGGCGATGCCCACATTCATGCTGTGTTGCATTCCTGTCACATGAAAAAATGGTGCTGTGGAGAGCAGAACTGACGAAGGGCTAACCCCTTCCCAAAGTAAAGCCCCTTCAATATTCCGTAGGATCGTTTCATGCGTATGGACGCACCCCTTGGGCCGTCCTGTCGTTCCTGAGGTATACAGGATGGCTGCGAGATCACTTGGAGCGACCTGAGCGCGCTTTGAGCTGTCAACTTTACGTTGGGTCTCGGCCCAACTGATCGTTTTTGACAGTTTAAGTTTCATTTTTGGCGCTGAGATATTAATTGGCACTTCACCAGAGAAGTTCTTTGAAATAAAGTCGGAATAAGTAGCCACAATGACTTGATCCACAAGCCCTTGTTCTATGACTCCGGTGAACTCGTGCATGACATCTTGACTAACTATTGCGATTCGAGCCCCAGAGTCGGAACAGTAGTGATTGATTTCATCGCGAACGTTCATCGGACTTATTGGAATAACCAAAGCGCCTATTGATAACACGGCGTAATAACTAATTATAAATTGAGGTGACGACTGCAAATCGATAATAACCCGATCACCTTTTTTAATCAGGCACTCATTTTTCAAATGATTAGCAAGTTGTTCAGTTTGTTTCAATAGCTCTCGATATAACACCTGGGTGCCGTAAAAGACTACCGCTGGTTTCTCAGGAAATCGCTCACTAGAATTAACCAAGTTTTCAAATACCGTCTTCTGTGGCATTTCGAGACTTTTTGGTAAGTGGTTAGGCCAATGCTTTATATGTAGGTTTTGAACCATTATCTTTTTTGATTTTACGAACTGCTGCAATTAAATTAAACAAAAACTATACCTAAATGTTAACAGCACCGTTGGTTGTATACTCAGGTTTTACATAAAAGACGAACTGGGAGAGAGTTATGTCGGACAAGCCGTTGAAGGGAAAGATTGCAGTTGTCACTGGAGCCAGTCGCGGGCTAGGTCGAGCTATGGCTCTTAGTCTTGCCCATGATGGCGCAGCGATAGCTTGCGTAGGTAGAGACGAAGATAAACTTCTAGAGTCGAAGGATTTAATAGATGAAGTCGGAGTTGACGCAGATACCTTTATCTGTGATGTTCGCTCCGAGATTGAAGTCGAGCAGTTGGAGAAGAAAGTTAAAGAGCGGTTCGGTCCTGCCCATATATTGATTAACAATGCGGGCACGGCGATTCGCAAAAATCTTATAGATTTTTCCTTAGACGAATGGAACACGGTGCTCGAGACTAACTTGACGGGAGTATTTTTGTGTTCACGGGCTTTTGTTCCTCATATGAAAACACATCAATGGGGCCGAGTCATTAACATGACATCGATTATGGCGAACGTTGGGAGCGCCGGTCGCTCCGCTTATTGCGCATCAAAACACGGCGTTCTTGCGATTACTAAAAGTTTGGCTTTGGAACACGCTTCCGATGGAATCAATGTTGTTGCCATCAGCCCGGGTTTTTACACCACTGATTTAACTGCTCCTTTCAGATCTGATCCAGGTAAAAGCAAAGAGCTTCTGTCGAATGTCCCTTTAAATCGTTGGGGAGACCCTAAGCAAATCGGCGAGATCGCTCGATTTTTGTGTTCTGACGCCGCATCATTCATCACGGGTACCGACATTTTGTCTGATGGCGGTTGGGTTGCACAGTAGATAGAACAGCGAGTTGAGGAAGGATATATATTTAGAATGAGGGTTATCGTCGTAGGATCTGGTGTGGTTGGGATGACAAGTGCTTGGTTTCTCGCTGAGCGTGGGCATGAGGTCGAAGTGATAGATCAAGGCTCAGGCTCGGCGCTCGGTGCTAGCTATGCAAATGGCGGACAAATATCGGTTAGCCAAGCAGAGCCATGGTCCAACCCGGGTGCGCCTATCAAGGTGCTCAAGTGGCTCGGTCGCGAGGATGCGCCGCTATTATTTCGATTGCGTGCAGATTTGAGGCAGTGGTCATGGGGGTTGCGTTTTTTGATGGAATGCCTCCCGACTCGAACACACGACAACATGCTGAATATTCTTCGCATGGGTTTATTCAGTCGTCGTCTTTTACAAGAGCTTCGGGATAGTGAGCGACTCCAGTACAACCAGGTCACAAAAGGCATTCTTCAAATTCACACAGATGAAGCCGAATTCGAGGCGGCTAATGTGCGGTTAGCTTCACAACTTGAATATGGGCTTGATATGTCGATATGTAGTCGAGATGATTTAACTCGAATTGAGCCCGCGCTCGCGCAATCGTCGGTGCCTGTGGTAGGTGCCACTTATGCAGCGGATGATGAATCGGGTGATGCTCATGTGTTTACTAGGCAGCTTGAGGAAGCGTGCAAGCGTAAACATAAGATTAACTTTGTGTACGATACCAAAGTCTTGGGCTTTTTGGGATCGAATGACTCAATTCAAGGTGTTCGTGTGGAAACTAAGGACGGGATGAGTGCAGTCAAAAATTCTGACGCGTACGTCATCGCAACCGGTAGCGCAACTGACGCGCTGCTGAGACCTATTGGTCTTAGGACATCTATTTACCCAGTGAAAGGTTACTCTTTAACTATTCCTGTGATTGATCCGAGCTTAGCCCCTGAAGTGTGCATCACGGACGAGAATGGAAAAGTGGCAATATCACGTCTTGGCGACTTTTTAAGGGTGGCAGGAACAGCGGAGGTCAATGGGTATGATCTGTCGGTTAACGATTCACGTTGTGAGGGTATTTCAAATCGAGTCAAGCAGCTATTTCCTCGGGGTATTGATTATGAAAATGCTCGAAAGTGGGCTGGATTGAGGCCTATGACGCCATCGAGTGTCCCTATCATCGGTGGGACCAGATATGCTAATTTATTCTTGAATACTGGTCATGGGACCCTCGGATGGACCTTATCCTGTGGTTCTGGGGCAGCCATTGCAGACATTGTGAGCGGCAAAAAGCCAGAGGTTGATTTTTCATTTACTTAGGCATTGGAGTATCGCGACAGTGGCGTTTGGGTCTCGCGCACAGGCTGAGATAATTGAGTTGAGGTCGCACTGACCGTACAAAGTAAAAAAGCCCACAAATGCGTGGGCTTTTTTACTGGATTTCTTAGCGCTGACTACCAAATTAGTGCGCCACCTCCATTTTGCTGTGCAACCATCATGTAGAGCATCGGTATGGATAGCATGGTGTTGAAGCGCGATCCCATCATCGCCATTTTCGCTGCGGCTGCTTTTTGATCAGCCTCAACGGTAACGATTCCTAATGCTTTCTTTTGGTTTGGCCAGATGATGAACCATACGTTCGCGGCCATGATTAATGCCATCCACATGCCGATCCCAATCGCTAAGTGACCGGTTCCTAGGGCCAGTGCGTTAGCCAAGTAACCATTTCCCCAAGCTAAAATGATACCTGTGACAACGGTTGCTAAGGCGCCGTAACGAAACCACCACAGTGCCGCGGGTGCGATAACCTTGCCAATCGCTGGTTTTTGTTCGTCCGGGATTTTTGGCATTGAGGGTATTTGTACGAAGTTGAAATACCATAACAATCCTATCCACATGACACCGGACAATACGTGTAACCACCTCATCACAAATATGCCCCATGCGTGCGACATACCGCTCGAGTCGCCGGTACCAGAGGCTATAAGAAGTAAGGCTACCAAAATAATAATTCCGGCAATAATAGTCTTCCCTAATGATTGAAATAATGCGGCCATAAATATCTCCCTGTATTTGGAATCCACTTTAAACTGAAATTTGTTGCACCGTCGTTCTTCGACAGTTATTTAGAGGAGAGAGTATACCTTAGAACTTTACACTTTATGTATAAACTCAATTGAGTATGAGCGCTTGACGTGTCAGTAAGGCTCAAGCATAAAATTAGAACGTATCGTAAGATTGAGGAATTGGAATTACAATTTTCACTGTTCTAGGCTAGCGAAAATTAGGTTAAAAAATCGAGTATTTAATAAGGAGAAAGAAATGGAATTCGAAACGATGCTTTACACCCTTGAAGATAACATCGCTAGGGTGACGATTAATCGAGAAAAATCGTTCAACTCTGTCAATGGACAAGCCGCTAAAGACCTTCATGACATTGTCAATATGATGTCAGGTGACAAGAACGTAAGAGCCGTTGTGATTACCGGAGCTGGCGAGAAGGCTTTTTGTGCTGGAGGTGATATTGGTGAATTCTATGAGAATAAAGACCGTCTAGAAGCTCTTGTTCGTGAGATGACCGGATACCTCCATATCGCAATATCTCGTTTAGCTTGGCTGGATGCGCCGGTCATTGCGGCTGTGAACGGTGCGGCAGCGGGTGCTGGTTTAAGCTTAGCAGCATGTAGTGATTTAGTCATAGCGTCAGACAAAGCGAAATTCACTAGCGCTTATACTCATATCGGTCTAACTCCAGACGGCAGCTCAACTTATTTTTTGACCCGTGTTATCGGTCGTCGTCGTGCGCTTGAGCTGTATCTCACAAACCGAACTCTGAACGCACACGAGGCGCTGGATTGGGGTCTTGTCAACAAGGTGGTCGCACCAACTGACTTGCAAGCAGAGGTGGATAAACTAGCGCACAGTCTCGCGAAGGGTCCTACGCTCGCGCATGGTGGTGTCAAACGATTAGTTCTGATGTCTCCCAATGATACGCTTGAATCGCAAATGGAGAGAGAGACGAGAGAAATTACTCGGATGGTGACGACGAAAGACGCTCAGGATGGAATTGCCTCGTTTGTCGCCAAGCAAAAACCTTCGTTTGAAGGACGATGAGGGCTTATGAAAATGCTTAATGACCTACCTTATGCCTCTAAGAAAACGATGGACGTCAAGGGTAGCAAAATGGCCTATATCGATGTCGGCGAAGGAGACTCCATTGTTTTTCAACATGGGAATCCAACATCTTCGTATCTATGGCGTAACGTTATGCCGTATTGTGAGGGGTTGGGCAGGTTGATCGCATGTGATCTGATTGGTATGGGAGACTCAGATAAATTGCCTGATTCCGGCGCAGATCGATATTCTTATGCTGAACAAAGGGAATATCTTTTCGCGGCTTGGGAACAACTCGACCTTGGGGATCGAATCATTTTTGTGATTCATGATTGGGGATCGGCCTTGGCGTTTGAGTGGGCACGTAAACATGATCAACGAGTACAGGGAATCGTTTATATGGAGGCGATTGTTGATGCTCTGAGTTGGGATGATTGGCCAGAGAATGCTCGTAAGGTATTTCAAGGATTCCGCTCTGAGGCTGGCGAGGCGATGGTTATAGATAAAAATGTATTTGTTGAGCGAGTACTACCAGGGTCTATTCTGCGATCGTTGAAAGAATCGGAGATGGCTGAATACCGCCGCCCGTTCGAAGTGCCTGGCGAAGATCGACGTCCAACACTATCCTGGCCTAGACAAATTCCTATCCAGGGTGCTCCGCTTGAGGTCGTGAATATCGTTGAGGACTACTCACAATGGCTTGCGCGTGCAGAAGTTCCTAAGTTATTTATCAATGCCGAACCTGGGTCTATCCTCGTAGGCAGGCAACGCGAATTGTGTCGGCAGTGGCCTAACCAACTTGAGGTAACGGTGCCCGGTTTACATTTTATCCAAGAGGATAGCGCGGATGAAATAGGTGAGCATATTAAACAGTTTGTGAAGCGTCTTAGATCGATTTAAATTTGAAATCATTAACCATTTCTCATAAGTTTTAATGCCTTTGAAATATAAAAATTATCCCTTAGGGGAATTAGTGCGGATCGCTCACGTATCCAAGGTTCTAAAAGGTAATCAGTTTAAAGATCCAATTCGACGGGATCTCATGGTCTGGCTTCCACCGGGATACTCGTCCACTACCCAACGGTATCCGGTAGTTTACGATTTGGCCGGATTCACCTCGGCCGGCCCGGCTCGACTCAATTGGAAACCTTTCGCTGAGAATATGAAGCAACGGCTAGAGCGTCTCACTTTCGAAGAGACCATCGGATCTTTGATCGTGGTATTCCCTGACTGCTTTACTTCGCTTGGCGGTAATCAATACGTTAACTCCTCGGCTTTAGGTAGCTACGACGATTATTTAATTCAGGAATTAGTTCCTTTCGTAGATAAAAATTTTCGAACTAAGCCAAGCGCAAAAAATCGAGCATGTTTTGGAAAATCATCTGGTGGATACGGAGCTATGCTTCAGGGTATGAAGCACCCTGACGTCTGGGGTGCAATTGGTAATCTTTCTGGCGATGCTTACTTTGATTTTATTTATCGGCGTGACTGGCCCAACACCCTAGATACTTTAGCTAAATTCACACGAACTAGCTATCTACCTGTGAGCAACTCGAAGCGCGAAAGACTAAGACGGGACCTTATATCTCAAGGTGTTGATGATGGACGAATGAAACGTTTTTTGAATTCAGTATGGTCTCGAGAAAAAATAACATTCTCAGAGGGCCACTGTCTGATGAGCTTGTGCATGGCGGCATCATATGATCCAGACCCGAGTGTTCCTCTTGGATTTAAAGTTCCTTTTGATATGGATACGGGGGAGTTAATTCCCTCGCGATGGAGGCGTTGGTTGGCCCACGACCCGATACATCTAGCCGAGCGTTATGAAAAAAATTTGAAGAAGTTAGGTGGGTTATGGATTGAGTGTGGAACTAGCGATCAATATTTTATCCATTACGGGACACGTATCTTGTCGAAAAAACTGCATGGTCTTAAGGTTAATCACACATACGAAGAGTTTGACGATAACCATTCGGATCTAGATTATCGTCTTGATCGAGTGTTGCCCTTTCTCTTTGACGTAATTAGGTAGTCTCGATGTTCACTGAAGCTTCGAAACTAAGCCATGCCCAAGTTATGATCGGCGAAGCCTCTTCTGTGGTTGTTTTGACTGGTGCTGGAATTTCGACCGGTTCAGGTATTCCTGATTTTCGTGGCCCTAAGGGATTGTGGACAGAAAACCCTTTAGCGGAAAAAATGTCTGACATTCGGTTCTACATGTCGGACCCAGAGGTTAGACGACTATCTTGGCAGTCTCGCTTGCATCATCCAGCTTTAAGTGCGAATCCTAACGACGCGCACTACTCGTTGGCGTCATTTGAGTCTTCAGGAAAACTGCTGGCATTAATCACGCAAAATATTGATGGTTTGCACCAAAGTGCAGGAAACAAACCGGACACAGTGATAGAAATCCACGGTACGATACATAAGGTGGTATGCATGTCTTGCAATAAAAAAACGAGCATGCGTTCAGAGCTTAAGCGTGTGAAGTCTGGAGATTTGGATCCGACTTGCTTGAGTTGTGGTGGTATTTTAAAAAGCGACACTATCTCATTTGGACAACCGTTAGACGAAAAAAAAATTAAAGCCGCTTTTGATTTTGTAAATAATTGCGATCTTCTTTTGTGTGTGGGCTCGACGCTTCAGGTTTATCCAATTGCGGGTGTTGTTGATGCCGCCAAAGCTGCATGTGCCGGCGTGGTCATCGTCAATCATCAAGAAACTCACTATGACAACATAGCCGATGTGGTTCTAAGAGGTTCAATCACTGACGTTTTGCCCGCCCTACTGGGGGGATGAGTAATCGTCTGAGGTATTTTGTGGCATCCTAATTCAGTTAATGTTTTTAAAAATTATGAGGAGTATTCATTTTGAACTCATTCGATCCGTTCGCGTCCATAACCGACTTAGGGCAAAAGATTCGGTCTGGAGAGTTAACCTCAGAGTGCATTACTCGGAATTATTTAGAGCGAATCAATCGGTTTAACAAAAAGCTCAATGCATTCGTTGAGGTTTTTGAACTTCGGGCGCTTAAACATGCTAGAGCAGCTGACGATGAGATCAAAGCGGGCCTTGATCGCGGTCCTCTGCACGGTATTCCTTATGCCCTCAAAGACTTGTACGACGTCGCGGGCGTGCCGACTCGAGCCGGCACCGAGCTGCTCCGTGAAAATATTCCTAGTCAGGATGCTTATGTCGTAAGTCGTTTACAGGAGCTCGGAGCTGTTTTAGTCGGTAAAACACATACAGTCCAATTCGCTTATGGTGGTGTTGGCATTAATAATGATCTTGGAACCCCGTTTAATCCTTGGTCCAAAGAGCATCACGTGCCGGGAGGCTCTAGTAGTGGGTCGGGAGTGGCGGTAGGTGCCGGTCTTGTGCCGATGGCGTTGGGTAGCGATACGGGTGGTTCAGTGCGTATCCCCGCTGCCTTTAATAGCGTAACGGGGCTTAAAACAACGGTCGGTCAAGTGAGTCGTCGGGGCGTTTACCCTCTGAGCTGGACGCTTGATTCTGTGGGCCCACTCACTCGAGACGCATCGGATGCAGAACTGGTCTATCGCTTAATTGCCACGCATGACGAAGATGATTCATCCATGAAGGCGTTCCAACGAATTTCGGAGCCGCATAGCAAAGAACTTGACGGCTTTATGAGTAAGCAACGATTAGCTTACGCTCAAAATATTTTTTTTGATGATTGCGACCCAGAAGTTGAAGCATCTGTGCAAGCCACATCAACTGTGTTCGCTGATTTAGGAGCTAAGGTTGAATACCGATCATTCGAGATGGCTGACGCGGCCCTTAGGTTAAACCCTAAAGGGTTAGTCATTGCCGCAGAGGCTTATTATTCCAATAGAAAATTGATAGAAGAGCATTTTGATGAGCTTGATCCGGCAGTATCTCACAGACTGATTAAAGGCAAAGAGGTTAGCGCAGTTGACTACCTCGACATTCAAGCTGGCCTTAAAGCTATTAGAAACGATGTAAAACAGTTTTTTGAAACGGTGGATGCGGTTCTAGTGCCCACCGTAATGACGCCCCCGGTATCGGTTGCTTTTTGTCACTCAAGTCTCGATGCTTATTCGAAAATCAATGTCAGTTGTTTACGGAATACGGCAATCGGTAACATACTTAATTTAAGTGCAGTGACTGTTCCTTGTGGCTTTAATTTACAGGGTTTACCAATTGGACTTATGATCTATGGAAAGCCATTTGATGAGATTAAGATATTAAAAATCGCTCGATCATTTCAGGAGAAAACTCGATGGCACTTGGAGAGACCTCATATCGACTAGTCGGTGTTTTTATCGGGACGAATATCAATGACTAGATTAAATAATGTGGTAGCCATTATCACAGGAGCAGGTCGTGGGATTGGCGAGGCAATCGCTAGACGGTACGCCTCAGAGGGTGCTCGATTAGTCCTAGCCGATATCAATCAGGACGCGGTCACGTCTCTCGCTAGCGAACTTTCAGAGCATGGGGTGGATGTTTTACCGTTATCCATAGATATCTCGGACCCTGAGGCATCGTCAAGAATGATTGATGAGTCTACTGAGTATTATGGTCGTATAGATGTCATGGTAAACAATGCAGGGGTTATTCGAGTTAAATCATTCCTGGAAACTACGACTCAAGATTGGGACTATATGCAAAGCGTGAATGCGAGAGGCTTGTTTTTCAGCGTTCAAGCATGTGCTAGACAGATGCTCAGTCAAGTTCCTTTAGCGGATGGAAGACCGACAGGCAAAATTATTAATATGTCTTCCATTGCGGGTCGATCGGGAAGGGGGCTAATCTGTGCTTACTCTGCAAGTAAGGCAGCGGTTATTATGATCACACAATCCGGCGCGTCAGAGTTTTCGCCAAAAGTTACGGTCAACAGTATTTGTCCCGGTCCAGTCGATACGGAGATGTGGGTAAAGATTGATGCTCAGTGGGCTGCTATCGAGGGAAAGCCAACGGGATCAGTATGGTCTGAGCGGGTAAAAGGTGTGCCGATGGGGCGAGCACAAAAGCCTGAGGATGTGGCCTCAATGGCATGTTTCTTAGCGTCCAAAGATTCTGACTTTATAACAGGACAGTCTTATCATGTTGATGGTGGTTTACTAATGCTTTAGAGTATTTTTGGGATTTCCATATTACGGAGGAGAAATTAAAGTGAAAGAAATTTGTCGTGGGTTAATGTTTCCAGAAGGACCTGTAGCGATGCCAGATGGATCTATTTTACTGGTGGAAATCGAACGCAAGAGCCTCACGAGAGTGGCTCCAGACGGGACTCAAACAATTGTGGCTGACTGTGGTGGTGGTCCGAATGGCGCAGCGCTTGGGCCAGATGGCAAGATGTACATTTGTAATAACGGTGGTTTTGTATGGTCAAAAATAGGAGCATTTAATCGTCCAGGAGAGACGTTGCCCGAAGACTATGAGGGTGGATCGATTCAATCGGTAGATCTCGAAACTGGTGAGGTTTGTACGGTTTTCAAGGAGTGTGAGGGAGAGTCCTTAAAAGGGCCAAACGACATTGTTTTCGATCGTCAGGGAGGATTTTATTTTACTGACCTTGGAAAACGTCGTGGAAGACAAATCGATCGAGGTGCGATTTTTTATGCGAAGGTAGACGGATCGATGATCGTTGAGCTAGTTCATCCGTTTGATACTCCAAATGGGATAGGACTGTCTCCAGATGAGAAAACGTTATATGTAGCGGAAACCAATGCCGCTAGGCTATGGGCTTTCGATATTGAGTCTCCAGGTGTACTGAAGAAAAATGGCCCAAGTCCTTTTTGGCCAGGTCGACTTTTACATAAATTCTACGGATATGAACGCCTTGATTCACTCGCAGTTGACTCTGAGGGGAATGTTGTAGTCGCGACGCTAGGTACGGGCTGTGTGACAGCCATCGCCCCTTCGGGAGAAGTCAGAGCTCGTGTTCCTGTTCCTGATTTCGATTTGATGGTCACGAACGTGTGTTTTGGTGGGCCGGATCTTAAAACTGCATTTGTAACTTCATCGGGACTTGGTCGACTCTACTCATTTCAATGGCACTGCCCAGGGTTGCCACTTAATTTTTTAAACACTTAACTAAAACTTCGTTAACTGGATTTGTGTTGTGTCAATCGTGTTTTGATGTTGATCAGCTCTACTGATAGAGAAAATGCCATGGCGAAGTATATATAAGACTTCGGAATATGCACCTGAAAGCACTCGAAAACTAACACGACACCAACTAAGATCAAAAACGCTAAGGCGAGTATTTTTATGGTCGGATGCCTGTCCACAAAATTACCAATTGCCTCGGCTGCAAACATCATTACACCAACAGCCGCAACGATAGCGATAACCATTATGCTTAACTGGTCCACTAAACCGACAGCAGTAATAACTGAGTCTAGTGAAAAAACTATGTCTAGAATCGCAATTTGAATCAGTATAGAAAGTAAGCTAGCTCTGCCGCTTGAAGTTCGTTCAGATGTCATTCCGGTCAGGGCCTCATATATCTCCTGGACTGCTTTTCCTATTAGGAAAAGCCCACCGAAAAACAAAATGAGGTCTCGACCGGAAACGCTAAACTGCTCAAACGAAATGATAGGTTCTCGAAGTGACATAACCCACGAGAGGGAGAAAAGCAGGCCAAGCCTTGCAATCATCGCAAGCGATAGCCCAAGACGCCTCGCTAGATTACGTTGTCTCTCCGGTAAGCGGTTAACTAATATCGAAAGAAATATTATATTGTCGATACCTAGAACGATTTCCAACGCCGTGAGTGTTCCTAGTGCGATCCATGCCTCAGGGGAAGCGATCCAATCAAACATTATGTTGTCTCAAAGTGATAATCCAGTATTGTAATTTAGAAATCACATTCAGTAGTAAAAAGAGTCACCTTAGGTTGATTAATCGACTCGTTAATTAGTCGTCGAATCTACTTTTACTCTATTTCTTAGCTGTCCCACAAGTGTAAACAGTATAAATGCCGCCCCGACAATATCAGTCTCTAAACCAGGTTTAATAAGGACTAATGCCGCAGCCAACAAGCTTAGTCGTTCCCAAATGGAGGTGACTTTGAAGAGGTAACCAGATAACCCCGAGGCCAAGCAAACGACTCCTATAATTGCCGTTATGCTTGTTTGCAGAATTTCTATACCGCTACCGATTAGCAAAAGTGACGGACCAAACACAAACATAAACGGAATAATATAACCCGTTGCCCCAAGTCTAAGTGCAGCTATACTTGAATCCCATATGGATGCGCGAGAAATCCCATTTGCCGCATAGACCGCGAGCGCAACTGGTGGGGTAATGGCTGAGAGAATGGCAAAATAAAACACAAACATGTGTGCGGCTTCAACAATCACTCCAAGCTTGACAAGTGCCGGGACAAGAAGAGCTGTCTGCATAATATAGGCCGGTGCCGTGGGCATTCCCATCCCGAGTAATATGCCAGCAAAACTGGTTAAAACTAGCGCTAAGAAAAGATGGTTGTCTGCTGCAGAGAGTACTAAATTCGTGAACTCTAAGCCTAAACCCGTGATGAAAATCACACCGATAACAATCCCTGCACAGGCACAGGATAGTGCGACAGTAACGGTATTTTTTGCACCTTCTTCTAAAGCTTTGAGAATATTTTCAAGATTAATATATTGGCGTGTCGTTTTTCTAAGTAGTGCGGTGGGGATGGTGCTGGCAATTCCACACAGGGCTGCGAAAGGTGCGCTGAACCCTAAGAGCAGTGTCCCAACAATTATGAATAAGGGAAGGAACAAATGTCCACGCTCTTTGAGTACCTTTGATACTTTAGGGAGCTCTGATTTTTTTAAACCATGCATTCCATTCTTTTTTGCCTCGAAATGAATACTTAAAAACAAGGCGACGTAGTATAAAAGCGCCGGTAAAAGCGCGTACATAGCGACTTTGAGATAGCTTATGCCGAGAAATTCGGCCATTATGAATGCTGTCGCTCCCATGATGGGAGGCATTATCTGTCCACCTGTTGAAGCGACTGCTTCGACAGAACCCGAGAAGGCGGGTTTGTAGCCAAGTCGTTTCATTAAGGGGATGGTGAAGGCGCCAGTGGTCATCACGTTGGCTACGGCGCTTCCTGAGACGGTGCCGAACATTCCACTTGTGATGCAAGAGACTTTTGCGGGCCCTCCAGCGGAGTGACCAGCAAGACCCATAGCAAAGTCCATAAATAACGCACCCGTACCAGTTCTCTCCACGAGTGCGCCGAAAAGGATAAATAGCATCACATATGTAGCGGAAACATACAAAGGGATGCCTAGAATCCCCTCTGTGCCCATATACATTTGTTCGGTGACTCGCTCAAAGTCAACGCCTCCGATTGTGAGTGCATACGCTAGGAAGGCGATGGCCGTGACTGGCAGAGCCCATCCTACGGCTCGCCGGGTGCCTTCTAGAACAAGTAACACCGTTATAATGCCTAAGGTCCAATCTATGTGCCTTAATGGGTCGACGTAAACCATTCGACTGACGATATAGTCTTGTTGAAGGACCAGATAACCACAAGTTACGATGGTTAGTATGATTAAGATCAAAGAGTCGAATCTAAATCCCAGTTTTGAATCTCTTTTAGTGGCGCTAGTTAGAAATACTAGTATTAAGGCAAAAGCCAAATGCACGGCTCGAAGCGTCAATGCATCCGGTGGGCCCTGCCACGCAATATATAAATGAAAACCAGACATCGAGAGCGCAACGAAAGATATGATTGTTGTCATAAACTTGGCTGGTTTTAGTGTCACCTTATATATTCCCAGACATTAGTAGATTTTAATCTTGCTCTTGCTCTTGCTCTTGCTCTTGCTCTTGCTCTTGCTCGGCATACCATTGAGTTGCTCCTGGGTGCATTGGTACACCAATGTCACGGGTCATAGTTGCCATATCAAGGCCTTCTATTGCTCTTGTGACTGAGACGAGCTCATTTGAACCAGACTGCACAACGTCGAGGATATGAGCTACGACATCATTGCTCACATCACATCGAGCAGCGAGGTGGGTGTACCAGAAAATCGTCGGCACGTCCTCATTTTGTTCAGGATATGTTCCTTTTGGGATGACTCCTCGTTCATACTTGGAATTAATTTTTAGCATTTTTTTGTGCGACTCTATGCTCATTGGCATAAGTTTCATTGTCCGAGAGCTCGCTAGGTCCATCACTGCACCTGAAGGAATTGTTGTGGTTAAAGTAAATACGTCAGCATTTCCATCTTTCATCAGTGTGACTGAATCTGTATATGACCCAAAACTTACATTCTCTAGGGTTTTGTAATCCATATCGTGTGCTAGTAATAGGTGATTGGTGATTGCTTCTCCGGTTGCCCCTCTGGGCTGTGTCGCCAATACCTTGCCCTTCAAATCATAGGGGCTGTTGACACCTGATTCGGCTAACGTCACTACTTGAAAGTACTGTCGGTAGAATGTGGCTATGTTACAAATGTTTTGGAGAGGTTCCTTAAATGGAGCTTTGCCTTCAATCGCATCTAGACTTGTAACGCTTTGTGCGAGGGCTATTTGAGCCTGACCGGTATGCAAAGCGAGGACATTGGAAACTCCCCCTCCAGGGAGAACCTGAACTTTGATCTCTGACTGTCCATTTTCTATCAGTGCTTTTAGCGCACCCCCTAGAGGGTACCAGGCGCCACCCTGCGGGCCTGTAACCAACTTATAAGTTTTTGAGTTACCTGTATTTTCGGAACACCCGGATACACCGATCGTCGCTAACGCACAGATTAATAATATTGATTTTAGCGAACCTAATTTTTTGTCAAATTGCACGTAAGCTTCTCCTTATATTGTTCGGTTGGAGTATTCATAGATGTTCAATTAGGTATCCCACCTTGGGAAAGTGAATGCAAACCGTCCCAACGCGATCATTGGTGTGGATTAAACTTATTCTGTTTCGCTCTAAAGAATGTATGCGTCCCGAGACTGGTTGTTCCCCAGATTTCCCATCAAAGGAAATTCTTACATAATTTCCTTTTGAAAAAATTTGATCATCGGAGTCGGCGCCGTTGTTTTCGGGCGCTATATCAGAGTTGTTGGCTACATCTAATGCCTCTTGAGAAGTCATTTCATCGTATGTCCCGTGTCCGATATCTGTGATGGCTTTTTCCCAACGACAAATGTCGGGAAATTCAGTTAAAAATTCTTCACCGTTTTCCCAGCGCCTTCGAATAAACCAGACGAGAGCGAATAATGATGCATCTGGCACTGATGGTGCTTCACCCAGGAGGAAGCCGCCACTATCATGTAGGGCTGCATTCGCCCAAGACATCTGAGCTCTCACTTGTGTTGTGTAATGTGGAATGCGACGAGTAACTGAATCCATGTCGGGATATGCACCCAAAAACAAGGCTTGACGGTCTTTTAGAAAATCCTCCGGGAATCGACTCGACGATGTCGCGATCGCTACTTTCACTATCGGTGCAAATAAGTTATCACACCAGTGGTTAATTACCTGTATTAACCCAGCATTCTTCATCTTTGTTGGGTATTGGTTTTCGATTTCAGCCAAGATAGTTTGGCTATCACAAAAAATATCAGCACCGATTTGCATGATCGGAGTTCTCCTATACCCCCCTGAAAGCGGAATCACGTCGGGTTTGGGTGGCAAGTTGGGTATTTGCACAGATCGCCAAGTAAGTTTTTTAATTCCCATGACTACTCGGATTTTTTCCGAAATTGGGGACGTAGGATAGTGGTGCAGAATGAATTCGGACATTTACTTCCTGCTTTCGTTAAGTTAGATGCTACGATTTAGGGTGATACTTTTTAGTCTTAAGCCCTAACCAGTAATGGTGATGCCTCCATCAGCCACGATTGTTTGCCCGGTAATATACGCTGAGGCCGCCGAGGCTAAGAAAAGTGCCACTCCGGCGATGTCTTCAGGATTTCCCAATCTTCGGAGTGCTGTTTTCTTCTCATAGTGCTTCCTTGTTTCTATGTTTTCCCACAGGGCTTTTGCAAAATCCGTTTTAATTAGCCCTGGCGCGATGCCATTGATTTTGATATTTTTATCACCTAATTCTATTGCTAGATTCCGCACTAATTGCATGTCGGCTGCTTTTGAAATTGCATACGCTCCCAGCCCGGGCGAGCCTTTGAGTCCTGCTATTGAGGAAATAATAAGTATTGAGCCGCCATTTTTGCCCTCCATGTGGGGAGCAACTAAACTTGATAGCCAATGATTACTCAGAATGTTGTTTTTTAAAATTTTCTCAAAAGCTGAGTCCGGAATGTCTTTTAGCGGCCCGAAGAACGGGTTCGATGCCGCATTGCAGACCAGAACATCAATAGATTTGTATGTCTTTAAAGTGAAGCGCACTAGGTCTTCTAAGCTGGATTTTTCCGATATGTTGGCGGCAGTGGCAGTTGCCTCTCCGCCGAAAGATCGAATCTCTTCGACAACTTTCTCGCACGCTTCGATTTTCCTACTCGACACGACGACCTTGGCTCCATAACGAGCGTAAGCTATCGCTATAGCTTTTCCTATTCCCCGACTCGCCCCAGTGATGATTGCAACTTTATCGTCAAGACGGAAAAAACTTTTGGTATCAACCATTGCTGTAGTTCTCCTTTTGGGTCAAGCTCCAAATGTGTGGTACCCACACATCAAGGTTGTATTGATTAACGCCATATCACTTCACAATTGCGGATTTGAGCTCTATCCATCAGGTCAAGAAGAGGTGTCGCTCTGACCCTGAGTGAAATGTTGGTTTCCGTATCCGATTTGTCAGAGTGCTGCGATAAGTTGCTCGCTAGAGCAGGGTGTGCGCGAGCCATATTGACCGCATTTTGGATATCAATGGGCTTGATGGCACTGGGGATTTCCCCGGATAGGCCCATCAATTTAAGCAGTTGAACGGCGTGCTGTTTAAACATGATGAGATTCCCAATGCGACTTTCAAATTGAACGATAGTTGCCATATATGCTTCCTCACCAAGGCATTAAAAACATGCAAATTAAGGATGGTACTTGCTAAGACGTTGTTATGCGCATGTTAGATTGAGCCCGACTCGATTTTGTCTTTAATACCTTTGAGCCCGACTTCGTAGATTTTATTATAAAGTTTAACTAAAGTTTCATCGTCTCTTGCGCCTGGCGGCGTATCTCTCCAATAGTGGACCCGTCTAAAAGTAGCTTTCCATTCGACCTGCGATAAGCCTTTATTGATAATTTTAACTGTCATAGTGGAGTAGTAGTCACTCGAAAGTGGAACTCCTTGAACATAAGAGTAAGAGGCTGTCATATTGCTAGGGTCGTACGCGACGAGGCGCTCCTCAATTTTGGTGCCATTTCCCCTTGTCAATAAACGGATAGCTCCCTTTTGTCTGTTTTTACCTAGTGTGATTTTTGTGTCCTTGATGAAAATAAGCCAATTGTGAATGCCTCCAAAGTCACTTACAACGTCCCATACTTCATTAGCTGGAGCATTAATCTGGATAGCTTGTCTGACGCTTAACTCTGGCGCTTCAGCCGAGTGCAGTAAAGGTGTCCACATTAAGAGAAAGCAAGAGAAAATACCGAGTGCATATTTTAGTTTCATAGAGTGCTCCTTCGCTGCAGGTTTGATTTTTGACTTTCTTACGATTAATAATGTACCACGATGACCCAAGACTGAGAGCTCGTTAACTAGTTTTATATACAAATGAATATCGCCAACATTTTGCTTAAAGCCTCTCAAAAATATCCTGACCGGTCAGCGATATCAATAGGCTCTGAAGTGCTCTATACCTTCCGGTCCCTTTATCTCCGGGTAAGCTATCTTGCAGCTTCAATGCAACAGAAGCTTCTCTTAAAGCCTGGAGACCGAGTCGCAATAGTGATGCCAAATCACCCTGAGTATCTTGTTATTAGATATGCAGCTTGGTTTGCAGGTTTAACGGTTGTCCCCATTAACTCCAAGCTCCATGGTTTAGAAATAAGCTATATGTTGAATCATTCCGGGTCGAGTGCATGTTTTACGCTGACTCAGTTGACACAAACTCTAACTTCCGATTCTTATGCACGCCAGACTACAGTCTCCGTAATTGACGTGGAATCGGAAGAGTATCGAGATATGACAAAAGCACGTCAGGCAATTGAAATTGAGGAGAGAGGGTCTGGCGATATTGCGTGGCTCTTCTACACCAGTGGAACTACCGGGAAACCCAAGGGCGTGATGATCACGCACCACAATTTACTCATAGGTGCAATGACCTTCCTAACTGATGTCAATGATGTGGAGGCGTCAGATAGTATTTTTCACGCAGCACCTCTATCTCATGGCTCTGGTTTTTATGACCTCCCGTATGTTATGAGAGGTGCTAACCAAGTAATACCTAACAGCGGACGCTTTGTGCCGAGTGAGGTGTGTGAGTTGTTGGAGAGTTGGCAGGGCGTATCCATGTTCTTAGCCCCGACTATGGTTAAGCGATTAGCGGAGCTTTATCAGAGTGAAAAATTCACAACTAATGGATTGAAAACTATCATATATGGCGGCGGACCAATGTATGTTCAGGACATTAAATGGGCAATTGAGACTTTAGGGCCACATTTTGTACAAATTTACGGTCAAGGCGAGTCACCGATGACAATAACCGTTTTAACCAAGGCGGTTATCAACGACGCTACGAATCCGAGACATCAAGAGCGGCTAGGTTCTGTTGGAACGGCACAGAATGTGGTGACAATGAAAATACAACGTGAGGATGGCACGGACGTTCCAAACGGCGAAATGGGTGAGGTTCTTGTCAAAGGCCCGGTCGTAGCTGCAGGTTATTGGAATGATAAAGAGGCTACGCAAGCTACTTGGAGGGAGGGTTGGTTGCATACGGGTGATATCGGATTCATTGACGCTGATGGATTCCTTACATTGGTTGACCGCGCTAAAGATATGATTATAAGTGGTGGGTCGAACATCTATCCTCGAGAAGTTGAAGAGGTGCTGTTGGCACATCCATTGGTCAGTGAGGCGGCCGTTGTGGGACAGTTTAGCGGCGATTGGGGTGAGAGTGTTGTGGCGTTTGTAGTCATGGTTCCAAATGCTGAGCCTGATGAACATACACTAGACCAATTCTGTATCGACCACATTGCAAGATTTAAAAGACCCAAAAAATATTATTTTCTTGAATCTTTGCCAAAGAACAACTACGGAAAAGTATTAAAAACTAACCTGAGAAAGATGCTAGCTTAAACGAGGCATTAATTTTTTTTTGCTGAACCTTTGTAAATGTAACCAATGAACTTTGGAATATTTTTTACGTACATCGTTTCGTGGTCATGAAGTTTGAAACCAGTCGCACTAATAAGAGAAAAAATATCGCGCTTCAAGTGACACCCTCCAGCTAAAGGTTTCCATAACGGTTCCAACCATCTTTGCCACTTTTGAACTTTAGGGCTATCACTCAGCCCGTGCTCGCAAAAATGAAGGTCTCCGCCCGGCCTAAGAACTCTCTTAATTTCTTCTAGAGCTAAAACTGGCTCAGGAATGGTGCAAAGTGAGAAGGTGACAACTGCCGAATCGAATCGATTATTTTCAAATGGTAAGCGCTCCGAAACCGCGCGGATAAGGTTGATTTTGCCCTGATGAGGCGACTCATTTTGAGCTGCGATATGCAGTAGCGACTCGTTAGGATCGATACCAGTTATTTCTGTAACTTGCTCGTGAGCATAAAATTTCGTGTTTAATGAAGATCCTAAACCAATTTCAAGTACGGAACCCCTTGCTCTTTTTACGATGCCCTCCCTATATCCATTGAGTAACGGTAAACCGCAGACGCAGTTTAAAATCGGAGGAAGTATTTGGCGCTCATAAAAATTCATAGGATTCCTTTTTCTTCCAATGTATCACGACACTAGAGGCTTCAGTAATTTTGCTGGCGCATAACAAAGTAGATTAGGTGAGAGGCCGACTCTAAAATGGTTTTGAAGTTAGAATGGTCGAAGGGACACATTAAATTTATACTTATAAAGCGATGTTTAAGCGTCGCTTAAAATAATGAGGGGTTTGAATGGCGAAGGAAGAATTAATCGAAATGGATGGCACAGTTCAGGAAGTGTTGCCGAATACAACTTTTCGAGTAGAACTTGAAAATGGCGTTGAGGTCATAGCCTATGCGTCGGGAAAGATGCGAAAAAACAGGATTAGAATCACTGCAGGTGATCGCGTGTCGGTAGAAATTTCGCCGTATGATTTAACCAAGGCCCGTATTAACTTTCGTCATCGGGAAGATCGTCCATCTGCTTCACCCGCATAATTAATTCGTATTAATACCACTTTGTTGAATTCGAGGGACGTTTAATCGAATCTCGTTGGTGAGTATTGTTAAAATTTAAAAAGGAACGGTCATGGCAGGTCCACTTAAAGGGGTCAAGATCCTAGACTTAACGTCTGTAGTGATGGGCCCGTTTGCGACCCAAATTTTGGCTGAATTGGGTGCGGAGGTAACTAAAGTTGAGTCTCTGAAAGGAGACAATATGCGGGATGTCGGGCCAATGGCGAATCCACATATGGGGCATTTGCATCTCCATTTAAATCGTGGAAAAAAAGGCGTTGCGGTTGATTTAAAACACCCCTCTGGAATAGAGGTTATTAAGAAGCTGATAAAACGTAGCGACGTGTTAATTTATAACGTCAGGCCTCAAGCTATGGCTCGACTAGGTCTCTCCTACGAGGAGGTGAGCGCACTTAACTCTAAGATAATTTATCTGGGTGCTTATGGCTACTCTGAAAAAGGCCCTAGAGCCGGGAAGGCCGCATATGACGATTTAATCCAAGGGGGCACAGGGGTGCCTTGGCTCGTATCCAAAGGTGGAAAAGAAACGCCGCGATACGTGCCTCTTAATTTTGCTGATCGAGTTACCGGGCTTCACGCAGTTTATGCGGTGACCTCCGCGCTTTACCAAAGGGAAAAGTCGGGACGAGGTCAATCGATAGAAATTCCCATGTTTGAGACGATTTCACATTTTGTGTTGGGTGATCACATGGCTGGTTTAAGTTTCAATCCACCTATTGGCCCTTCTGGCTATGAGCGATTAAAACATCGAAGAGTATATGAAACAAAAAATGGCTTTATTTGTGCTTTAGTCTATAACGAGGCTCAATGGACTAGATTTTGGTCCGCAATGAATCAGCCCGAAATGATGAAGGATCCGAAGTTTATATCGCATCCGGCTAGAGCAGAAAATATTGGTGAGATCTATGATTTGTTGTCAGAAATCATCAAAAAGGACACCACTGACCATTGGTTGATGTTTTTTGAAAGTGTTGACGTGCCGGTGGCAAGGATGAATGCCGTTGATGATTTGATGTCTGATGAGCATTTACGGGAGACCGGTTTTTTCATTGATGAGGAGCACCCTACTGAGGGCAGCTTATACGCGACGAAAACACCAAGTAATTGGTCTCATTCAACGCCAGATCGAGTCACACCTGCCCCCACGCTGGGTCAGCATACACGGGAGGTGTTAAGAGAACTTTCCTACGACGAAGCTGAAATTGACGCTCTGATGCAGTCCCATGCTGTTTCGGATGGGTCGTCTTAAAAGGATGAATGCGCTTATGGCATCGTTAAACCGCCGCCAGGCCCACCACCTGACATGCCGCTTTGTGCGCCGCCAGGCAGCACTATAGAAGACGCTTGCTCTCTTCTCATTTCTTGAAGCTCTTTTACTGCTTTTTCAACAGCGGCTTTACCCGCATCACCGTAACGCTCGACGGCGGTTGCCAAAGAGTCGGCCTCAATTTGAAAGGCAATTGGTAAGGCTCCCATCGGCGTCATAATTTGTGTTTCCCCCGCGTAAACCGTCTGCCGATTCGGGTCCTGCTTGCCATCAGTACTGATCGGAGTTAAAACTCTAATTGTTCCAACTTTTCGGTCAGTTATGCTCTCCTCACGGAATAATTCTGTTGGATCCATTACAAGCTCTTCGATGGATTTTTTTTCGTTAGCCATAAATCTGTCCCTCTTTGCCTAGTCAATTTCTTAAGTTCAAATTAGAGTGGTTAGGATATCAAACGTGAGGAGGTTAGACAAAGGCTAAGTGACGGTTCATTCTGAAACCAAGGTTTGGTCGTGATAGTAATCTTGAGATCGATTAAAATTTGACAGTACTGTTAAAAGTGTTACATTGGTGCCTAGAAAACTAAGCTTGCCTTAAGTTTTGTGAACAAATCCGAGTAAAGAGGTAGTGGTTAATGTCAATAACCGCCTCGATGTGTGACCAGAGGGTCCTCGGAACGCAACTTACAGGACATTGAAAAACTCAAAATAGGCTGGGGCCGAGCACAATCGCTACGGAGCGCATATTGTGTTTGAACATGCTTTCAGTCTGTGATCCGAAGCCAGGAAATGTTTAGAGATAAGAGATAGCGTTTTTTTGTAGTTTATGAACGAAGATGCACGCATGCAGGGTGCTCGCGTTTTTTTATAGTTCCTGCTGATCGAGGTTTAGGTGCCAAGAAATAATAGAGATTCTCGTTTTATCAAAAAAAGTAGACCTTCAGGACAAACTGGAATATCCGGATTGCAAAGTGGTCGCTTGAAGATTCTTACGAATGCACAAACAGGCGTCAGCCGGGGGGTGCTGGACGCAGCCCTCGAATTAGGAACGGATTGTGGTGGTTCATGTGTTGAGGGAAGAATGGCTGAGGATGGATTTATCCCTGATACCTATCCTGTAACGGAGCTCCCAGCTGCCGATACTGGAGACACGATACGTCAAAACGTTAAAGACAGTGATGGGACCGCTATCATTTATTTCATGGATATTGAAGATGAGCCGGAGGAAGCTCTTGATTACTGTGTTCAGTTGGGAAAACCATACCGTTTAATCGACGGTGGTGAGCTCCAACCCGGTCAAGCTGGAAAGGTTATCGCAGACTTTACCAAGGAAAAGGGGTTAATGAGTTTGCATGTGATCGGCCCGAATGCTAGCTCGTCGGAACGGGGTCAACGTTTTGGTTATGAGTCAATGCGCGCCCTCTTGGGCTTAGGTCCAAAAAAACGGAGCAACTCAAGACCGCAAAATAGGAAAACAGCAGAACCAAATGCAACTGGAAACGAATCCAACTCGGGGCCAAACAATGAATCAAACGGAAAGCCCAGAAACCCTAAGTCGCCAGGACAAAGGCGAAGGAGAGGTTCTGGCAGACGATTTCCGAGAAAGCCTGTTGACTCGCAGGCAGGCTCAAATTCAGACTCGAGTTCAGATTCGAATTCAGACTCGAGTTCAGATTCGAATTCAGACTCGAGTTCAGAAACATAACGAGTCAATTTCACAATGACTAAAGACGCTTTGCTGTCTCTAGCCACTAGGCTAAATCAATTTGCGCGAGAACGTGATTGGGAAAAATTTCATAGTCCTAAGAACATTTCAATGGCCTTGACTGTGGAGGCTTGTGAGTTAATGGAGCATTTTCAATGGTTAAGCGAGTCTGATTCGTATCTTCTTGATACGCCAAAGAAGTTGGACGTCTCGTTGGAGTTGGCAGATATTTTTCTTTATTTAATCCGTATAGCTGATATTTTAGACATAGACCTAATAGACTCAGCAGAGCAGAAGTTAGTAATAAACGAAAAAAAATATCCTGTTGCCTTGAGTAAAGGTAATGCTAAAAAATATACTGAGTTCAGTTAAGTGTAATGGCTGACTTAAAAAATGTATGCATATAGACATCATTTTCATGCAGGTAATTTTGCAGATGTATTTAAGCATGCTCTTTTGTCACAATTAATTTTAACGCTCCAAAAAAAAGACCGATCGTTCGTATATGTGGATACTCATGCGGGGTTAGGTGTTTATGATTTATCTCACCCTTGGGCGGGGAAAAATAAAGAGTATGAATTTGGTGTCAGTCGTATATTTGCTGCGGATGACTATCCAGAAAAAATGGAGGCGTACATATCGGTATTAAAACAGCAGAATGATGGCGATATGCTTAGCTGTTATCCAGGATCTCCAGTCGTCGCACATAGTCTATTGCGCCCGCAAGACCGATTAGTGCTCAATGAGTTAAATAAATCAGACTCAGTTCAATTAAAAGCGCTTACTAAAAATTGGTCTCGGACTTCGATACGTAATGAGGACGGTTTTTCTTTAACAAACTCTGTCTTGCCACCATCTGAACGCAGAGGGCTAGTGTTCATGGATCCTTCTTATGACCGTAAAGATGAATTTAGT
>Ga0209251_1000478_pt1 | contig 35887 bp, 31 predicted proteins | sample SaaInlV_100m_DNA_6_FD_184665 | JGI IMG/M metagenome (GOLD analysis project Ga0209251, IMG submission 184665) | Marine microbial communities from expanding oxygen minimum zones in the Saanich Inlet - Saanich Inlet SI073_LV_10m_DNA (SPAdes) (version 2) | ecosystem: Environmental > Aquatic > Marine... | reverse complement strand
GTCCTTCTAAGCTGTTAGCCGTATCTAAGTCGTCAAATAGACTATTCATAATCTTCCCATCAACTACAATTGGAAGAGGATTGGTCAGTATATTTATCAATATATCTGGTGAAAGTGGACTGCCTTGCGCATCTCCCAGACTTGTTTTCACAACGACCGCATACTGTGTTCCTGCTTGGAAAGTGCTGTTATTAGGAACAAGAACCAAATCATTGTTTGCATCCTGATAGACAACTTTAAACGTTCCTCCACCAACTGTGGGGAGGGCAAGTACAAGTGCAGTTGGATTTGAAGTTGGAAAAATCAATAGATTTAGGGCCAATATCTAAGCCCATTTCGTTTACGGGGATTTTATTTATTTCTGAAACAGAAGACGCTAATTGATCTTTCAAAGAGATTGAGTTAACTGAATCAAGAGGTAAAATCAAGCCGACATTATTTTCTTTTGCTTTTTCTATACAGCTCTAGTTTTTAATCCGCGCGAGACAGCCGATAACCTTAAGAAGAGCGGGGCGTTTGTTCCAGGAATCCGACCGGGTGATCAAACAACTAAATATATCGAGAAGATTGTCACGCGACTGACACTAGTGGGTGCAATATATATAACTATTGTCTGTTTGATACCTGAGCTAATGATTGTTAATTTTAATGTGCCGTTTTACTTTGGCGGGACTAGTTTGCTAATTATCGTTGTTGTCACAATGGATTTTATGCAACAAGTTCAGGCCTACGCTATGTCAAACCAGTACGAAAGTTTACTTAAAAAGACAAACTTTAAGGGTGGCACCGCGCCCTCGCGTTAAGGAGATTAAATTATGAAAGTAAAAGCATCAGTGAAAAAACTTTGCAGGAACTGCAAGATAATTCGACGGAATAACGTTGTAAGAGTTATATGCAAGGAACCTAGGCACAAGCAACGCCAAGGTTAAAAACAAAATACTCAATTGATTATTAGAAGAGATAAATTATGGCTCGTATAGCTGGCGTAAACATTCCTGACCAAAAACACACTTGGGTGGCATTGACATCAATTTACGGTTTAGGCCGTACTCGATCCTTTGAGATTTGTTCGAAGGCGGGAATTGAGCCTTCTGTCAAAGTAAGAGATTTGTCCGGGGGGGACTTGGAGAAACTTCGAGAACAAATCGGTACTTTTATCGTAGAGGGAGATCTCCGGCGAGAAGTCTCAATGAATATCAAGCGCCTTATGGATCTCGGTGCCTATCGTGGTACTCGCCATAGAAAAGGGTTGCCTGTTCGGGGACAAAATACCAAAAACAACGCTCGTACTCGCAAAGGTGCTAAGAGGGCAATTAGAAGGTAATTAGTTATTTAATAAGTTATTTGAAACAATTACATAGACTGAATGGAAATTTAGGATGGCAAAAAACACACCAAGAGCACGTAAGAAGGTTAAGAAGAATGTAGCGGAGGGTATTGCTCATATTCATGCGTCTTTCAACAATACCATAATCATGATTACGGACCGACAGGGCAATGCATTAGCGTGGTCTACCTCAGGAGCTAATGGTTTTAAAGGCTCCCGAAAGAGTACTCCATTTGCGGCGCAGATTGCGGCAGAAGCAGCTGGAAAAATGGCGCAAGAGTGCGGTGTCAAAAATATCGAAGTGCGAATTAAAGGTCCTGGTCCTGGTCGGGAATCTTCGGTTCGAGCATTGAATTCGGTTGGATTTAAGATCACGAGTATTTCAGACGTGACGCCGGTGCCTCATAATGGATGTCGCCCTCCAAAGCGACGTAGAATTTAAGGAGCTTTTAATATGGCCAGAAATACAGATCCAAAATGCCGTCAGTGTCGTCGAGAAGGCGAAAAGCTGTTCTTAAAGGGCGAGAAGTGTTACACCGATAAGTGTGCGATTGAGCGGCGGCCTTACCCTCCAGGGCAACATGGACAAAAAGGAAGCAGGATGTCTGAGTTTGGACGTCAGCTTCGCGAAAAGCAAAAAATACGACGTATTTACGGGGTGTTGGAGCGCCAATTTCGTAAAACATACAAGGAGGCAGCCCGCAGGAAGGGGGTTACCGGTGAGACTCTCTTGCAGGATCTTGAGAGTCGACTTGATTCGGTAGCTCTTCGTATGGGGTTTGGAATTTCTAGAACTGAGGCGCGGCAAGTGGTTAGGCATAATGGCGTGATGGTGAACGGTAGACGCGTCAACATTCCGTCTTACATTGTTAAGCCAGGTGATGTTGTAGAAATTGCCGAAAAAGCAAAGGCTCACCTACGCGTTAAGGCGGCTTTAGAGGCTGCTGAAGGGAGAGGGTTTCCCGATTGGGTGGAGGTTGATGTCAAAGGACTCAAAGGAACATTTAAGGCGGCGCCGCAACGTGCTGATTTATCCTCCACGATTAATGAGTCCTTGGTTGTTGAGTTGTACTCCAAGTAATAACGAAATAAATTTGGGGTTAATAAATCTCAAAAATTTATTTTTCGAAACTTTTGAAAAGGGTCGAATAGATGCTGAATAGCTTTTTAAAGCCAAAAATTATTGATGTAAAGTTAGTTGCTCCAGGTCAAGCTAAGGTGGTTATGGAGCCATTTGAGCGTGGTTTTGGGCACACCCTGGGTAATGCGCTAAGGCGTGTCTTGTTGTCCTCGCTACCTGGTTTCGCTCCTACTGAAGTTAAAATCGACGGCGTGTTGCACGAGTATTCGACTTTGGACGGGGTTCAGGAGGACGTTGTTGATATTTTGCTCAATCTTAAGGGTATGGTTTTACGACTACATAACCGGGACGAGATTACGCTCACTCTTAAAAAGGATGGTGAAGGAGCTGTCACGGCTGCTGACATTGAAGCAAGCCATGATGTAGATATCATTAATCCGGAGCACGTTATCGCACACTTAGCGCCTGGCGGAAAAATTAGTATGGAGATCAAAGTTCAAGGGGGGCGCGGTTACGTTCCTGCGAATTTGAGGATGGGCGAGGAGGATGAAAATCGGGTGATTGGTAGCTTATTACTAGATGCGACGTTCAGTCCTGTTACCAGAGTAAGTTATGCAGTAGAAAGCGCTCGTGTTGAGCAGCGTACAGATCTTGATAAACTAGTGATCGATATTGAGACAAATGGATCAGTGGACCCAGAAGAATCGGTTAGGTTTGCGGCAAAAATCCTCATGGATCAGTTATCCAGCTTTGCAGATCTACAAGGCACTGTTGAGGAAGAAAGTCTTCCGCAAGAGCCAGACATTGACCCTGCACTACTGAGACCCGTGGATGATCTGGAGTTAACAGTTCGCTCTGCGAATTGCCTCAAGGCTGAGAGCATTTATTACATAGGTGATTTGATTCAGCGTTCGGAGACAGAGCTTTTAAAGACTCCTAATCTTGGCAGAAAGTCACTAAATGAGATCAAAGATGTTCTCGCGACGAGAGGTCTTTCTCTCGGGATGAATGTCGATAGTTGGCCTGAAACTCTTCCCGAAGGTTCGTAGGCTCTGGTATCGAAAAAGTTAAAATAGGAAGGAATATTAGATGCGACATAGACTTGGATTGCGGAAACTTAATCGTACATCTTCTCATCGAGAGGCGATGTTTCGCAACATGACAAATTCACTGCTCCGCCATGAGGTCATTAAAACTACGCTTCCAAAAGCTAAAGAGTTACGTCGCGTCGCAGAACCGATCATTACTTTAGGGAAAAAGGCGTCGGTTGCTAATCGCAGATTAGCCTTTTCTCGTTTAAGGGATAGAGAGATTGTGGGTAAGTTATTTGATGAGCTTGGGCCGCGCTATGCGACTCGGAACGGTGGCTATTTGAGAATTTTGAAGTATGGATTTCGTAACGGTGACAATGCGCCAATGGCTTTGGTTGAGTTGATGGACCGGCCGGAAGAAGAGGTCAAGAATGTTGATGAGGTCGCGGAGGAGTAATAGTGGTTTAGAGATTTGCTTCTTAAAAAGTGTAACGTCAAAGGACCAGCTAATTTAGCTGGTCTTTTTGATTGTAAGTTGCCATTTACTTAAGGTAAACCCAAGGACTGTTTTAAAAAATATCCTGTATGGCTAGTTTTGAGCTGTGAGATCTTCTCAGGAGTGCCCTCGGCAATGATATTGCCACCGAGATTTCCTCCCTCTGGCCCGAGATCAACTATCCAGTCTGCACGTTTTATTACGTCTAAATTGTGTTCTATAACAACAACGGAGTTTCCCTGGTCTCTTAGTTTAATAAGTATTTTTAAAAGCCATGAAATGTCATTGAAGTGCAATCCTGTCGTAGGCTCATCAAGTACGTATAGTGTTTTTCCTGTATTCCTTTTCGATAATTCGCTTGCTAACTTCACTCTTTGGGCTTCTCCTCCCGATAAAGTTATCGCGCTTTGGCCAAGTCGCATATATCCTAAGCCAACTTCATCGAGAATTGAGAGTTTACGTTTTAAACTTGGCACGCTCGCGAAAAATGCTAACGCTTCTCTTATGCTCATATCTAGGACATCATAAATATTTTTACCTTTGTAGTTAATATCTAGTGTCTCTTGACTATATCGCTTTCCTTGGCAAATCTCACATGATACGAAGACATCAGGCAGGAAGTGCAATTCAATCCTGCGGCTTCCTTCACCTTGGCAAGTTTCACATCTCCCGCCTCTGACATTGAAAGAAAAACGGCCTGAGTTATAACCCCTTTCACGCGATAGAGGGACTTGTGAAAATAACTCTCTTATTGTAGTGAAAATCCCTGTATACGTCGCCGGGTTGGAGCGAGGTGTTTTACCAATTGCACTCTGATCTATGCTCACCAGATATTTTATATGTTCGGTCTCAGATAGTTCGCTATAAAGGCATTCTATTTTCGACTTTCCTCCTAATTGGCGAGCTATCGCTGGGACCAGAGTGTCATTGATAAGTGTGGATTTTCCTGATCCTGATACGCCGGTTACGCAGACGAATACACCTAGGGGTATCGTTAGGGTAACGTCCTTCAGATTATTTGCTTCGGCTCCTGTAAGCGTGATCATAGGAGTGTTTTTATCTATTATTTTTCTAGGAAATTCAAATATCCTTTTATTTCCAGACAAATACGGGCCAGTTACTGAATCTGGATCTTTTAAAATTTGTCCTGGGGTTCCCTGGAAAATTACGCGACCTCCTAATTCCCCTGAATCCGGGCCAATATCAATCACATAATCGGATTGAATGATTGTTTCCTCGTCATGCTCAACCACGATCACCGTATTACCTAAATCTCTTAGTTTTTTGACTGAATCGATAAGTCGTGTGTTATCCCTTTGATGTAAACCAATCGAGGGCTCATCTAATACATACATAACTCCGCTAAGTCCGGCACCAATTTGAGAGGCAAGTCGTATTCGTTGGGACTCGCCTCCTGACAGTGTCGATGCTTTTCTCTCTAGCGACAAATAGCTCAGTCCAACATCGATTAAAAATCCGATGCGGTTAGTAATTTCTTTGATTACACGTTCTGAGATCACTTTGGTCTGGGGGTGGGATATTAATTTATCAAAGAATAGTTTCGCCTCACTAAGTGGCATCAAATTAACTTCTGAAATCGTGAGTTCGGCAACTCGCACATTCCTTGCCTCCTTCCTGAGTCTTGACCCAAGACAATCGGAGCAGGTGCGTAGACTGATAAATTTTGCTAATTCTTCTCTCACCGCTTCTTCTGATGTTTCCTGGAAACGTCTACGGAAGTTGTTAATTACTCCTTCGAATGGATGGTTTTCTATTTTGAGACTATTTTCTTTTCCTTGATACGAGAATTTTATTTTCTGGTTTCCAGAGCCATATAGCACTACTTGCTTAACACTACTTGGAAGGTCTTCGAAAGGAGTATTTAAGTCAAATTCATAGTGCTGACTCAGGCTGTTTAGCATATCAAAAAAGAATTTATTTCTTTTGTCCCACCCTTTTATTGCTCCGGATGAAAGGGATAGCGTTGGGTAGGCGACTACTTTTTCTGGGTCAAAACTCTCTAATTGACCAAGGCCATCACATGTGGGGCAGGATCCATTTGGGTGGTTAAATGAAAACATTCTTGCCTCAAGAGGTGGCGAGGCATAATCGCACTTCGGACAACTGAAAATAGCTGATAAGCTAATATCCTTGTCGGCATCTACATCATGTATTAAAACCTTATTTTCGTTTTGTTTGAGCGCCGTTTCCAGAGACTCCGCCAATCTACCTTTCGACTCCATTGAGGTTCGCAGTCGATCAATAACCAACTCAATATCTTTCTCTGATTGCGTGATGTTAGGGGATGCTGGGTCATCCAAGTCAACCACGTCACCATCAATTCGTAGCCGAAAAAAGCCTTGTGCTCTAAATCTTTCAAGTAAGTTTTTTGTCGATTGTCCTTTAGTAGCTTTGATTGGGGATAAGATTAATATTCTTTTACCTAAGCCTAACGACAAGATATTGTCGATCATTTCAGAAACAGTAAATGCCTCCAGAGGTTCTTGGTGTTCTGGGCAGTATTGTTTTCCCGTCCTGGAGTATAGGAGTCTTAAGTAATCGTGTATTTCGGTCACTGTTCCCACAGTAGAGCGCGGGTTATTATTTTTAGATTTCTGCTCTATAGCTATCGCGGGGGACAGTCCTTCAATTGAATCCACATCTGGCTTTTGAAGAACCTCAAGAAATTGACGTGCATATGTTGATAGAGATTCGATATAGCGCCGTTGACCTTCAGCGAATAACGTATCAAATGCCAGGGAAGATTTGCCTGAGCCAGATAGCCCTGTAATAACAATAAATTTATTCTTAGGGATGTCGATGTCGATATTTTTGAGGTTATGGGTGCGGGCGCCCCTAACTTTGATAAAATCCATAGTGCTTTATTAAGACCAAGGTGAGTTGCTTATCAACCGAATAACGACGAATAAGATTAACCTGTTACTATACCTAATTAGCTTCCCATTTACCCCTCAGAATTGTCGGAACTACTTAATGCCTAGCTTTACCCAAACGGAACGCCGAGCCAGCTTCGGATTAGCGAGTGTCTTCAGTTTGCGTATGTTCGGGCTGTTTGTGATTTTACCTGTAGTCGCTCTTTATGCGGACGCTCTTCCAGGAGGGAGCAGCGCGATATTGATTGGTTTAGCTGTGGGAATATATGGTCTTACACAGGCTATTTTTCAAATTCCTTTAGGCCGCTTGTCCGATTTTTGGGGGCGAAAAAAAACCATCTATTTAGGACTCAGTGTTTTTGTTTTGGGGAGTTTCGTAGCGGCGGCAGCAGATTCTTTAGCTTGGCTCTGTGTAGGAAGGGCAATTCAAGGTGCTGGCGCAGTCTCTTCCACAGTCATCGCATTGAATGCTGACCTGACTCGGGAGGAGGTAAGAACCAAATCCATGGCAATTATCGGTATTACGATTGGCTTCACTTTCATATTGTCTATCGTTTTGGGTCCAGTGTTAGAGTCAATTGTTGGTTTGCCGGGTATATTTCTCATCACTGCGGCACTAACGTTTTTATCGATGGGTGTTGTGTACTTCTACGTTCCTGATCCATTTCCCGATCTGGACATTGATTCCGGGGGACGTAAAAGCCAGAGTGCGCCGGTTAGTATGGCCGCAATCTTAAGTAATACTAATTTGCTTAGACTTGATTTTGGGATTTTTTCACTGCATGGAATTTTGATGTCAATGTTTGTCTCGCTTCCATTTATTCTCAGAAATTTGGAAGGGAGTTTTTTATCATGGCAGTTTTATTTAGTGGTGATGACAGCCAGTATTTTAATCATGTTGCCCCTGATGATGATTTCTGAAAGACTCGGCCATCGAAAGGTAATATTTCTATTTAGCATCATGTTGATTGCTGGATCACAAACGATACTTGGTTTCTTTGAGTTGGGATATGTTGGGCTTGGTGTAGCGTTGATTATTTTCTTCGGTGCTTTTAATCTACTAGAAGCATCGCTACCATCTTGGATTTCAAGAGTCGTAGACCAGAATTCAAAAGGAAGTGCTCTTGGGGTCTATAGCACAAGCCAATATCTCGGCACCTTCATTGGTGGAGTGCTTGGAGGCTGGATATATCAATATAATTCCGGCCAAGGAGTTTTCATTTTTTGTGCTGCTTGGGCCTTATTATGGCTAATAACTGCTTTTGGTCTTTCGGATTCGAAAAACAAATAGTAGCCTGAGGTGTCTGGTTAGTAGCAGAGAACGGTTAAAGGATATACAGTAAAGGTAATATGAGTGGTGTCTTAGTTTGCTGGTTTGTGAGCGAACGAGCGTATTTGCTAATTACAAAATTATAGTTTTAAAAACAGGAGAAAAGCGATGGCTTCCGTAAACAAAGTGATCATTGTAGGAAATCTAGGGAGAGACCCAGAGCTTCGTCGCATGCCAAGTGGTGATGCTATGGTTAACCTAAGTATAGCTACCACCGACACATGGAAAGATAAAGGTGGTGAGCGCCAAGAGAAGACCGAATGGCACAGAGTTGTCATGTTTGGTCGAGTGGCAGAGGTTGCGGAGCAGTACCTGAAAAAGGGGTCTCAGGCTTATTTTGAGGGTCGCTTACAAACAAGAAAGTGGACAGATAAGGAAGGCCAAGACAAGTACACAACTGAGGTTGTTGCTGACAGAATGCAAATGCTGGGCTCTCGCTCAGGTGGGGGCGGTGGAGACTATTCCGGTGGGCAACAGTCTTCTAACAAGGCTTCCGAGTCAGGTGCAGGCGAGTTTTCTGGTGGTTTAGATGATCTAGAGGATGACATTCCATTCTAGTCCCCTGAGAGCAAAATCTATCTCGCCCAAGAAAAGACTATTGCGTTGGTAAAAGAATAGAACTAGTTCCTAAATCGAGATAAATTAATCACGAAGATTTGTGATTATTTAGTTTTCCTTAGTAGAAATCGAAAACTGGCGTCTTGTTCGGCTGAGTCAACGAGTGTGTGCCCGGTTTGCCGGCAAAAGGCGTTAAAGTCCGGTACTGAACCCGGATCGGTTGTGAATACCTCTAATATTTGGCCTATTTGTATTTCCTGCAGTGCTTTTTTTGTTTTGAGTATCGGAAGAGGGCAGTTAAGACCTTTAACATCGAGCGACAGGTCAATTCTATTATCTTGTTCTGCTGGCATTTGGTACTCGCCTTATTAAAGTTTTTTTTAGTGTGTCCTCGATTATACCTCGGGTCGTTTCCGGACAGCTTTCAATGCTGGTGTGCTAATATTTACACATAGGTAAACTTCGATTCTAAATAGGAGAAATCGTTCCAATATTGCTGAGGAGCGGGTATTGGTGATTGGTCCGATATTTAAGGTTAACAGGAGCTTTGATTTGCTATGAAACTGAGAGATGTAGCGTTAGACGATAAATATACCGTTGAAGAAGGCCGTATTTTTTTGACCGGAACTCAAGCTTTAGTTCGCTTACCGTTAATGCAGCACGCAAGAGATCTAAAAATGGGGTTAAAAACAGCCGGATATATTTCGGGATATCGTGGAAGTCCATTAGGTCAATTCGATCAACAACTATTGGCTGCTAAAAATCATTTAAAGAATCATGACGTCGTATTTCAGTCTGGCGTGAACGAAGATATTGCCGCGACAGCTTTATGGGGGGCTCAGCAGGCTGGCATGCATGGCAAGGCAAAATTCGATGGTGTTTTCGGGATTTGGTATGGAAAAGGACCGGGAGTTGACCGATCTGGCGATGTCTTTCGTCATGCTAATTTAGCAGGGACTCACCCTAATGGCGGAGTTCTTGCCCTTATGGGTGATGATCACACATGCGAATCGTCAACGACAGCTCATCAAAGCGAATTCGCATTAGTCGACGCGATGATGCCTATATTAAATCCAGCAGGGGTTCAAGAGCTTTTGGATTACGGGCTATATGGATGGGCGCTATCTAGATATTCTGGCACTTGGGTTGGTCTGAAATGTATGAAGGACACGATAGACGCTAGTGCGACCGTTGATGTAGGGGAAGATCGGGTAGAAATAGTCACACCAACAGATTTTGAAATGCCTGAAGGCGGGTTGAGTTTACGTTTTCCTGACCCCCCATTGGATCAGGAACTACGACTTCACAAGCATAAGCTTGAGGCGGTCAAATCTTTTGTGAGGGCGAATGGAATTGATAGAGTTGAGATTGCGGCCGATAAAGGTAATCTAGGTATTGTCACGTGCGGTAAATCGTATTTAGATGTGCGTCAAGCGCTGCATTACTTGGGCATAGACGATCAAAAAGCAAAGCAGCTCGGGTTGAGTTTATACAAAGTCGGAATGACGTGGCCGCTTGAGCCGTTAGGGGTTGCCGCTTTTGCGAAGAATCTTAAAAAAATCTTAATCGTTGAGGAAAAGCGTGGTCTACTGGAGACTCAGGTTAAAGATATTTTGTATTCCCTCGAAAGTAGGCCGAGTGTCGTAGGTAAAAAAGATGAAATTGGAGGCGAGTTACTTCGGTCGAATGCAGCTCTCGACGCCAATGAAATTGCGATTGCGATCGCTGAGCGTCTCCTAGAGGTTGAAAAAGATCAAGACCTTGAGGAGCGTTTGAATCGAAGGCGCTCTTTAGCACTTGAATCTCTCGAGGTGCCGGCCATGGAGCGTACCCCGTATTTTTGTTCCGGTTGCCCTCACAATTCTGGAACGAAAGTTCCGGACGGGTCTGTCGCGTTATCGGGAATTGGTTGCCATTTTATGGCTCAATGGATGGATCGTAGTACGACTGGATACACTCAGATGGGCGGAGAAGGGGCGAGCTGGATCGGTGAATCACATTTCGTTGATACGCCACACGTCTTCCAGAATATTGGTGACGGAACTTACTTCCATTCAGGATTTTTGGCAGTGAGAGCAGCTGTCGCCTCCGGCGCGAACATGACGTATAAAATTTTATACAACGATGCCGTAGCAATGACTGGGGGCCAACATGTGGACGGACAATTAAGCGTCCCTCAAATAACGCGTCAGGTTTCAGCCGAAGGTGCAAGTAAAGTCGTCGTAGTTACAGATGAGCCGGAAAAGTACGGTGCTAATCCGGGCTTTGCTGAAGGTGTAACTGTTCACCATCGCGACGATTACAATCAAGTTCAAAAAAATATTCGAAATGTTGAAGGTATATCAGTCATTGTTTATGACCAAACCTGTGCATCTGAGAAGAGGAGAAGACGGAAGAGAGGCACTTACCCGGACCCGGCAAAGAGAGCCCTCATCAATGACTTGGTTTGCGAAGGTTGCGGTGATTGCGGTGTTCAGTCGAATTGTGTTTCCGTTACACCTCTTGAGACCGAATATGGTAGAAAGCGCGCGATCGATCAATCTGCATGTAATAAAGATTTCTCATGTGTAAAAGGATTCTGTCCTAGTTTTGTTACGGTCCACGGAGGCGCTTTGAAAAAAGGCCAAGGGATTGCGTCGAAGAGGGATAAAGCTGACCTATTCCCAGCTTTAGCTGATCCAGTGTTGCCGACGCTCGAGCAACCTTACGGTATTTTAGTGAATGGTGTAGGCGGTACCGGAGTGGTTACCATTGGCGCTATCGTTGGTATGGCCGCTCATCTTGAGAGTAAATCCTTTGCAGGCATGGATATGGCAGGGCTCGCTCAGAAGGGTGGTTCAGTTTGGAGCCACCTGCAAGTGGCTAGTCGACAGTCAGACCTTAAAGCGGCTCGCCTAGGGTTTTCTGGCGCGTCATTGATTTTGGGCTGTGACTTCGTCACAACGGCAAGCGAAAAAACGATGGAGTTAGGCCGGAGCGATAAGACTGTCGCAATTGTCAACGTGCATGAGCAAATGACAGGCGATTTTGCTCGCGACAAAAATTCTCAATTTCCAAGAGATGAGCTAAAAGACACAATCAGAAGAAGGCTCGGCGATGGTAATGTCGATTTTGTGGAGGCCACGCGCATCGCAACATCATTAATGGGTAACTCAATTGCTTCAAATATGTTTATGCTGGGTTACGCCTATCAAAAAGGGTTATTGCCTCTGGGGCATGAGGCGATTAATAAAGCCATTGAAATGAATGGGGCTTCTGTAGATATGAACAAGACGGCTTTCGTTTGGGGAAGACGAGCATCAGTTGATTTGCCAGCTGTCGAACGTTTACTTAAGTCAAAAGTAGAAAAAACAGAGGTGACAGAACCTGTCGAATATACAGTGGATGAATTTGTAAAAAAGCGATTCCAATTTCTAACTGAGTATCAAAACGTCGGTTACGCAAAACAGTATCAAACTCTCGTTGAAAAAATTCGAAATAAAGAGAATGCTTCTGGCGATATTAGTGGAGTGACCGAAATTGTGGCACGCTATTACTTCAAGTTAATGGCATATAAAGATGAGTATGAAGTGGGGAGACTTTACTCAAATGGAACATTTCAAAAAAAAGTCGAGGGACTATTTGAGGGGGATTATAAAATTCGTTATCATTTAGCCCCGCCACTACTTGCAAAAAAAGATCCCGAGACTGGACATCTTAGAAAGCAGGAATTTGGCTCTTGGGTCCTCGGGATGTTTAAAATCCTATCGCGTTTGAAATTCCTAAGAGGCACAGCATTCGACATTTTTGGTCGTACCGAAGAAAGAAAAATGGAGCGGCAACTCATCGAGGATTATCGACTACTGGCGGAGGAGGTTGCAAATTCGCTCAACTCGTCAAACATTGACCTCGCCAAGCAACTTTTGTCTTTACCAGAGGAGATAAGGGGCTTTGGACATGTCAAAGAAGCCAACGTGGTCCAGGTGAGAAAAGCTTGGCAGGCATTATTGTTGGAGTATCGGTCGATAAGGGAGCAGCGAAAAGCTGCGTGAGTATTTTGGTGGGGAATTGTCAGTAAAAATAAGGTCCGATCGCATCTATCTGAGATGTCATGATTGCGTCAACTTTGTGTTCGATAGCTGTGACCGCTTCGATACTATCGTTAATGTTTGTTGAAATCACTGAGAGTTGCCTTAGATGCAACGTTTTGACGAGCTTACTAGTCACTATTTGATTTGGGATTAACACACAGTGACACATTAGATCGTCATGAACGTTGTCGTTATCCAGTAAATTATCATTCCATATTAACCCTCTTGTTGTGTCGGGTGAGATAGACATCAATGTCTTTAGCGTTAGTGCATTTCTGGACACAATTAGAGGAAATAGAACTTTTTCTGTTCCGACGCTTTTGATAATATCGAGGCAAATTTCTGAAATTGACCGCTCTTGGCCAGCGCTGGGCGTTAACTCGATTATCGGCCTAATCTCAGGTTCAATGCAGGCTGACAAGGCTTGGTAGAGTGTCGGTAGTGTTTCGCCAATATATTCATTTCCATAGTCACTGCCAATATCTACGCTGTTGATTTGATCAAAAAATACTTCGCTTAAAATGGATTCTTGAGCTGCGTTATTACAAATGATTTCATTCGATGCAAGAACCGGTATTCCATCTGCAGTTAACCGAACGTTAAAATGAATATTTTGAAAGCCAAGGTTACGAGCGTGTTTAAGACCAGCGAGTGAATTCTCTGGTGCTGAAACTCCACCAGTCCTGTAACTTATAACTCTTTGCTGTCCTACGAAAGTGTGATTGTCGAGCATTCGAGAATTATACGTCATGATAGCGGATGAACGTTTTTGACGCCTAACTTTTAGATTATGTATATCTCTTCCGTGACGATTTTCATATTCGATAATAATTCACTTTGTACGATATACTATGCGGATTAAAATAGGGTTTGAACATGCCAATTTATGAGTATCGATGTTCTTCGTGTGGATACGAGCACGAAGCGCTACAAAAAATGTCAGCGGACCCTTTGGTCGACTGTCCTAAGTGTAATGCGCCTTCATTAGTCAAGTTGGTTAGCGCTGCTGGATTTCAGCTGAAGGGCGCTGGATGGTATGTCACGGATTTTAAGGATAAGAAAACGAAACCGTCGGGTACCGAGGACTCAAAGAGTAGCGAGGATTCTAAGAAGTCAGCCAGTTCCGCTGCAGAGAAGAGTTCGAAAGAACCAGCTTTAAAAACCGAGTCGAAAGCAAAGAAAAACGATTAAATAGTCTCTCAATGGTGGGAGTCTGACTACCTAAACTATTCAATAACAACTTGGAAAATAATTGTAATGCGAACAAATTACTGTGGGCTTATTGATTCAAAGTATCTTGATCAGGATGTAAATTTATTTGGGTGGGTCCACCGGAGAAGGGATCATGGCGGAGTTATTTTCATCGACTTACGTGATCGTGAAGGCGTCGTTCAAGTTGTTTGTGACCCAGATAATGCGGACGCTTTTCAGGTTGGTGATCGTGCCCGTAGTGAATATGTTCTGAGTATTACAGGTCGAGTTCGCCGACGGCCAGAGGGGACAGTAAATGATTCTTTAATCAGCGGTGAAATTGAGATTCTAGCGAAGAATATCGAAATTTTGAATACCTCAGAGACGCCTCCTTTTCCCCTGGACGAGGACGAGCCTTCAGAGATGGTTAGATTAGAAAACAGAGTTTTTGATTTGCGCCGTCCTCAAATGCAAAAGAATTTGAGACTGCGTTCTCGCGTTTCAAAATTCTTAAGAGACTTTCTGGATCAAAACGGATTCATTGATGTGGAGACTCCTTTTCTTTATAAATCCACTCCCGAGGGAGCACGAGAGTTTCTTGTCCCATCAAGGATGCATGACGGCCAGTTCTACGCGTTACCGCAATCGCCGCAATTATTTAAACAAATGCTAATGGTCGCTGGTTTTGATCGTTATTATCAGGTGGTGAAGTGCTTTCGCGATGAAGATTTGCGCGCTGATCGTCAGCCTGAATTCACACAAATCGATATAGAGACGTCGTTCCTAGATGAGAAAGAAATCAGGGACATTATGGAGAACATGGTGAGGAGTTGCTTTAAGGAGACCCTACAAGTTGGTTTGCCGGATACCTTCCCAGTCATGACATTTGACGAGGTAATGAGACTTTATGGGAGCGATAAGCCTGATTTAAGAATCCCTTTGCAGTTTACTGAAGTCACTGACTTAATGAAAAAGGAGGAGTTTAAAGTATTTAGGTCAGCGGCCGATTTAATTGATGGAAGGGTTGTCGCGCTCAGAGTCCCGGGTGGATCGGAAATCAGTCGGAAGCAAATTGATGACTATACGGATTTTGTCGGTATTTATGGTGCCAAAGGATTGGCTTATATTAAGGTCAATGATATTTCTTTAGGGATTGATGGATTACAGTCTCCAATTATCAAGTTTATGTCTGAGGAAGTTGTTTTAAAGGTGATGGAGCTATCGGATGCGAAGAGTGGCGATATTGTTTTCTTTGGCGCAGATAAGGCGACAATAGTGAATGATGCACTGGGAGCGCTAAGAGAGAAGCTTGGTCATGATTTAAATCTGGTCGAGGCGGGCTGGAAGCCACTTTGGGTTGTCGATTTCCCGATGTTCGAATACGACGAACAGTCCAATCAATGGGCTGCTAGGCATCATCCATTTACGGCTCCAAAGGATGGGCATGATAGACATATTGAGACCAGTCCAGGTGAGGCTTACTCAAAGGCCTATGATATGGTTTTAAATGGATGGGAAATTGGCGGCGGGTCAGTTCGTATTCATCAACCTGACATCCAGGAAAAAGTTTTTCGAGCACTAAAAATTACACCAGATGACCAGCAAGCCAAGTTTGGATTTCTGTTGGACAGTTTAAAGTGGGGTGCTCCGCCTCATGGCGGTATTGCCTTTGGTTTGGACCGGATGGTGACCCTAATGTGCGGGGCTTCATCTATTAGGGATGTGATCGCATTTCCCAAAACGCAGCGTGGCCAAGACTTGCTAACTGGAGCACCTTCCGCAGTACCTGAGTCGCAGTTGCGTGACCTACACATTCGGCTTCGTGGAACGGTTAAAACTGCTGAGAGCGATAAAACCGCAGATTAGTCTGATGATGAGCTAAGCGAATAAAGTCAAGTGGCCTCGTATAAAAATCCTGTGTCAGTATTGGTGGTGGTATATACCAAAAATCTAGACATACTCTTACTAGAGAGGGCTGATCGTGAGGGTTTTTGGCAGTCGGTGACCGGCAGTTGCGAACCAAAAGAAGCGCTAAGCGACACCGCAGCCAGGGAATTGAAAGAAGAAACGGGTATTGACGGGTTTCAATATGGCCTTGTTAATTGGAAAATGTCCAACGAATTCGAGATTTTTAAGCATTGGCGGGGTCGTTACGCTCCAGGAGTGACGCACAACTTGGAGCACGTGTTTGGGTTGTGTGTTCCTGAACTCATACCAATCAACATATCGCCTCGCGAGCATACCCAGTTCGGCTGGTATCAGATTGATGAGGCAATTGAAAAGGTGTTTTCTTGGACTAATGTCGACGCGCTAAAGTTTTTAATGAAACACCGAAAAAAATTAATTGGAATTGAAGCTTGAGAGTGTCCTCATGTACACTTGATCACGCAGGTTTAAACTGCACGCGATCGTTAATATAGTGGTCGCAGCTAAAACGTAGGGAATTAGGACTCACCATGGATTCAGAAGTCAGCAGAAATTTTTTAGACTATCGCGATCTGTCTGATGGCGAATGTCATGGACGAATTAAGTCTGCGAAAAGCCAACTTGGAGATGACTTAGTGATTCTCGGTCACCATTATCAGAGGGCTGATGTTTATCAACACGCAGATTTACGCGGGGATTCTTTGAAACTCTCTAGATTGGCGTCGGAAACAGATTCAGAGCATATTATTTTTTGTGGTGTGCATTTTATGGCAGAAGTAGCCGATATTATGTCTAAGCCTAGTCAAAAAGCTTTGCTACCTGATTTGGCTGCCGGCTGTTCAATGGCGGATATGGCAAATTTGTCCAAAGTCAACCGAGCTTGGAGCGAGCTTGAAATAGTCCTCGGTGACGAAATGTCTATAACGCCGATCACATATATCAATTCTGCTGCAGACTTAAAAGCCTTTTGTGGCGAGCGTGACGGTATCGTCTGCACCTCCTCCAACGCTGGCCGGATTGTCGAATGGGGATTACGTCAACATAAAAAGATTTTGTTTTTTCCAGACCAACATTTAGGTCGCTGGTCGGGGCATCAGATTGGCCTTAACCAAGACACAGATATGAAAGTTTGGGATCCTGATCTTTGGATGGGCGGGCTGTCTGAGCAGGAAATTAAACAAGCGAAGATCCTTTTATGGAAGGGGCACTGTTCGGTTCATCAAATGTTTCAACCGGAACACATTGTAAGGTTTCGTGAGAAGCATCCTGATGGATTGGTAATCTCACATCCTGAATGTCGATTTGAGGTTTGCGAGCAATCCGACTTTGTTGGATCCACTGAGTATATTGTTGAGACGATTCGTGCGGCGAAGGACAACACCCGATGGTTGGTGGGGACTGAATTAAACTTAGTTAATCGTATCGCCGATGAATTTCGCCCTGAAGGAAAGGTGATTGAGTTCATGTCACCACTTGTTTGCATGTGCTCCACGATGAATCGTATAGATCCGCAGCACTTGGCATGGCAACTAGAAAATTTGATGGACGGGACAGTCGTGAATCAAATTTCTGTAGCTGATTCAGAGAAAGATATGGCTAGGCTCTCGATGGAACGGATGCTGGCTAATTCTTAAGTAGTTAAAAACATCTGACCTTACTCCCACATAGCATTTTCGTATTGGACAATCGCCTTTGACAAAAACTAATTGGTTGGTTTTAAAGTCATTAGCACCCTATGTTCTAAAATTTAAGTACCGAGTATTAATAGCGCTCATATTTTTAATTTCAGCAAAGGTGGCTAGCGTAGGAGTTCCACTCGTACTCAAAGACGTCGTAGACTCGCTATCCCAACAGAACCAGATAATTTTTCTTCCTGTCGCTTTGTTGCTGAGCTACGGAGCATTGAGATTGTGCTCTGTGATTTTTGCTGAACTGCGAGATGTCGTGTTTGTGAAAGTAACTCGTCGTGCGACAAGGAATATAGCACTTCAAGTTTTTCGCCATCTTCATGGATTGAGTTTGAAGTTTCACTTGGACCGTCATACCGGAGGGCTCTCTCGGGAGATAGAGAGAGGTACTCGGGGTATCTCCACGGTTCTGACTTACTCACTGTTTTCTATTATTCCGGTTATTTTAGAGTTTAGCTTTGTAGCAGTTATTTTATTAAATCGTTTCGATTGGCGATTTGCTGCGATAACTTTCTCAGCAGTATTCATTTATTTAATCTATACATTCTTAGTATCTGAATGGCGTATGAAGATTCGCCGCAAAGCAAATGAGATAGATACACAGTCAAATTCACATGCGGTGGATAGTCTTTTAAATTATGAAACAGTGAAATATTTCAACAATGAAGAGTACGAAGCCAAAAGATATGACGAATATTTAAAAAATTATGAAAAAGCCGATGTAAAAACTGAAACATCACTTGGGTTACTGAATATCGGGCAGAGCGTGATTATTGCGGTAGCAGTTACATCCTTAATGATTATCACTTCGCAAGGAGTCGTTTCACGGGAACTCACGATCGGCGACTTAGTTCTGGTTAACGGATTGTTAATTCAGCTATACATACCACTAAATTTCATGGGAATGGTTTATCGGGAAATTAAGCAAGCTTTTATCGACATGCATAAGATGTTTTCCCTATTAGATTTGCAACGTGATGTTGTTGACCGGACTGATGCCGTTGAGCTTGATTGTCGGAGTCCTAATATTGAGTTTAGAGATGTTTGTTTTTCCTACGATGAAAAAAGAAATACGTTATCTAATGTCAGCTTTGTTATTCCCAGTGGTAAGACTGTGGCAGTTGTAGGAGAGAGCGGGTCAGGAAAAACGACGTTAGCGAGGCTCTTATTCCGTCTGTACGATGTTAGTAGCGGGGCTATCCTCGTTAATAACAAAGACGTCAAGGAGTACCGTCAGGAAAGTTACAGAAAATCTATCGGTGTTGTGCCTCAAGATACCGTGCTTTTTAACGATACTTTGGGCTTCAATTTAAGATATGGTGATCCATCTTGTTCCCAAGAGGACCTCGAAACTGTTGTGGATCTGGCTCAATTGGGAAATTTCTTACATGCTTTACCGGAGGGTTATGACACACGTGTTGGTGAGCGAGGATTAAAAGTATCCGGGGGCGAAAAACAGAGGATCTCTATTGCCAGAGCAATGCTTAAAAATCCGCCTATTATGGTTTTTGATGAGGCCACTTCGTCACTGGATTCCGGAAGTGAACGATCAATACAGGTTGCATTGAATCGAGTGTCGGAGCATAAGACCTCGTTAGTCATAGCGCATCGACTCTCCACCGTTGTACACGCCCATGAGATCATCGTGATGGATAACGGTAGGGTTGTTGAGAGGGGTTCACACCGTGAGTTGCTCGAGTTGGGTGGTAAGTACAGTATTTTATGGAACCTTCAGCAAAATCAGCCGCCAGATTAAGATCAATATGAATGGGGGTGAAGGTGTATATAATTTTGAACGCGTATGGATGAATAATTGAAGGTGTTATGTCTTTGCTATTAAAAAAACGATCTCGTTTTTATCGTATTGGATTCAGTGTTCTTCTGCTCTTTTTGTGGAGTCACGAGGCAGTTGACGCTTGGTCTAAGGGTGGTTCTAACCCCGGACTCAAGTCGCGAGTTGCGCTAATCGTTGACCAAGAGACGGGTGAAGTCATTTATGAAAAGAACGCCAGTGATATCGCTCCGATTGCATCTGTTACTAAGTTAATGACAGCTATTGTCATTATAGATTCTGGTGTACCTTTGCTGGAGTCAATCACGATAGCTAAAGCCGACAGGGACCGATACAAGGGCTCGCGGTCGAAACTGAGTATTGGAACGACTTTGCTAAGGGCTGAGGTACTAAAGCTGGCTTTAATGGCTTCCGAAAACAGAGCGTCTGCGGCTTTATCACGGGAATTCCCAGGAGGTAAGAAAGCTTTTGTGCTTGCGATGAATGAAAAGGCTGAGGCTTTAGGTATGACTCAAACTACTTTTGTTGACTCAACCGGTTTACGTCCTGGTAACGTCTCTAGCGCATTAGATTTGGTTAAACTGGCAAAGGCCGCATTCGCCTATCCTTTAATCCGACAATATACGACAACTTCCTCGTTCCAGCTTCGAGCAAAAATTGGTAAGCGACCAATCACATTAGAGTATGTTAATTCCAACAGACTAGCGCGGAGTTCTAGGTGGGATATTGGGCTCTCAAAAACAGGTTACATTAGCGAGTCTGGGCGTTGTCTAGTGATGCAAACAACATTACAGAAAAGACAAATAATTATGGTTTTGTTGGATTCGTGGGGGAAATTGACGGCCTTAGGAGACGCTGGGAGAGTTCGTCGATGGATGGAGAGGCAGAGTAAGAAATAAATTAAGATGGGATGATGGCAGAAGAAGTTATCTGTTTGGCTGTGCGGATTTGGGGCCACCCAGCGCCGCAGTAATTTTTTCAGCTGTTGCTTTGACGTGTTTTCCCCAACTTCTATTGAGCCTGTGGGAGGGACTTGATATCGAAAGACCGGCAACTATTGATCCACTGTCGTCATGAATGCCAGCGCCGATACACGACACCCCAGATTCTGCCTCTTCGTTGTCAAATGCAAAGCCTTGAATTCGAATCTTTTCCATTTCGGTAAATAATGTTTTCGTATCTTTTATGGTGTTCTTCGTAAAAACCTTTAGCCCGCACCTGGATGCATATTTTACCGTCTCGTTTTTGCCGTCTTCGATTAAAAATATTTTACCGACGGCTGTAACATGCAAGGGTGCTTTAGCCCCCACTAAATGTGCAACTCGAATAGCCGAGTGCTCAGCTGTAACTCTCTCCACGTAAACCATCTCATCGCCTTGACGAATAGAAAGGTTAACAGTCTCACGGATTTGGTGATGGAGTTCTCTCATGAATGGTAGAGCCTCCGAACGAATGTCGATTCTCGTTTTCGTGATGTTCCCCAGTTCCAGCAACCGATTCCCTAGACGGTAACTGCCAGTTTGAACTCGATCTATAAATCGATAATGCGCTAATGCGTTGAGAATTCTGTGGGCGGTCGATGGATGTAAGTTGGTAAGCTTTGATAGCTCTTTCAAATTCACTGGATTACCGGATTTTGACAGAGCATCAAGAAGCTCCATCATTCGATCAATGACCTGTATCGACGTTTTTCCCTTTTTTTCTTGCATGGTAATCGGTGGTGAATGATGATTGTGCGATGCGCAAAGTCTAATTGAAACCAGCATTCCCATCAACTAAGCATCGCGATCGACTTGGGTCCTTGAGACCGGAGACAGCTCTGGGGTGTGGTAAACTCTCTCTACCAATTTAGGTAGCGATGTCACCTCAGATGTCGGTCAAAATATGGATCATCTTTAAGTTTAGTTAGGAAATTATGCGTGTAGGATTATTCGTTACGTGTTTGGCGGATGTAATGCGGCCAAGCATAGGGTTAGCGACTCTCGAATTACTAAAACGAGAGGGCTGTGAGGTTATTTTTCCGGAGGGTCAAACGTGCTGTGGACAACCAGCGTACAACTCTGGGGACAGGCATACAGCTCAAGAGTTTGCTCGAAAAGTAATATCTGAATTCGCCGATGTGGATTACGTGGTCATTCCGTCAGGATCTTGCGGGGGGATGGTTAAAACTCACTATGAAGAGCTTTTGAATGATTCACCAGAGTATCGGGCCCGAGCTCAGTGGTTAGCAGCCAGAACTTATGAATTAACTGATTTTTTAGTGAATGTGTTGAACGTCGATTCATTCGATACAACTTTCCAAGGCTCGATAACTTACCATGATTCGTGCGCGGGCTTAAGAGAGTTGGGAATTAAGAAGCAACCTAGGAAACTACTTGACCGACTGAATCACGTCGAAGTGAAAGAAATGTCTGGTCCAGAGCAATGTTGTGGTTTTGGAGGCGCCTTCTCGGTCAAGTACGGCGACATATCATCGAGAATTGTTGACCTCAAATGTGATGATATTGAAGCGACCGAAGCCGATGCGGTCGTTCTAGGCGATCTTGGATGTATGATGAATATTGAGGGTAAATTGCGCCGTCGAGGTAATCATAAAACGAAAGTACTCCATATCGCGGAGGTCCTCACAGGGTTGGTGGGGAATGAGACGGAATAGGACGTAAAAATTATGGAAATTACATCGCAACAATTTAAAGCCGTATCGAGTTCAAAGCTCAAAGATGCAAAATTACAGAAGGCGCTTAAACAAGCAAAAGGCGGGTTTGTTGTATCTCGAGCGAAAGTGGTTAAAGAGTTAGATAATTTTGAGGAAATACGTCAAGCCGCATCTGACGTCAGGGATCATTGTTTAGCGCATTTGGATTCATATTTAGAGGAGTGGGAGCGGCGAGCGCAAGAGGCAGGTACGGTTGTGCATTGGGCCGAGTCATACGAAGAACTTAATTCCATCGTGGTGCAAATCGCTCAAGACAATCAGGTAAAGAAAATAATCAAATCGAAGTCAATGGTTGGTGAAGAGACTGGTCTTAATCAATACGTTGAGGGCCATGGAATCGAAGTTAAGGAAACAGATCTCGGTGAGTATATTATTCAACAGGCCGGAGAGCACCCTTCGCATATTATCGCTCCCGCGACACATAAATCTAAGGATGACGTATCTGAATTGTTTGCTGAAAAGCATAAGCGCCCACGCTTAGATGACGCGGAAAAATTAACGCATGAGGCTAGAGAAATATTGCGTCCCCATTTTTTGGATGCTGATATGGGTATCACCGGCGCAAATTTCATGATCGCTGAGACAGGGTCAACAGTAATTGTCACGAATGAAGGAAATGGGCGAATGACAACAACTATGCCGCGAGTTCACGTCGCAATTAGTAGCATAGAAAAATGCCTACCAACACTGGACGATTTTGCGTTAATGATGCGTCTTTTGCCAAGATCGGCTACAGGGCAGGTTATTAGTAACTATGTGTCAATGACCACGGGCCCAAAAAGAGCAGGAGACAAGGATGGTCCAGAGAAATTTCACGTTATTATTTTGGATGTAGGCCGCACTCGAGTTTTAGGCTCCGAACTAAGAGATGCTTTACGTTGTATCCGGTGTGGTGCGTGTATGAATCATTGTCCGGTTTACCAAAACGTTGGTGGGCACGCATATGGATGGGTATATCCTGGGCCGATTGGCTCCGTATTGACGCCTGCATATAACGGCATCGAAAATGCAATTGATTTGCCCAATGCAGCAACTATGTGTAACCAATGTGGTGTGGTGTGCCCGGTTAAAATCCCTTTGCCTGACTTGATGAGAAAGCTTAGAGAAAAGCAATTTGAAAAAAAATTGAAGTCAAATATGGAACATTGGTCATTGAGACTTTGGGCATATCTTGCACTTCGTCCAAAAATTTACTCGATTGTGACACGAGTCATGGCTCGCATCGGTCGCATACTGGGTGGAGACTCACGGCGTATTCGTCGTATGATTATCGTTGGACAAGATTGGACAAAAAATCGAGATATGCCTGCTCCAAGTGGAAGAACTTTTCGGGATATCTATTTAAATAAAATGAATAAGCGATAAATATTATTATGTCTGCTAGAGAGAATATCTTAGCTCGTATAAGGTCGGCAAATAAGGTTGCTAAAAATCCGGATGTGATTGGTGGCACAGCAGTTGATCGTATCAAGGCGCATCCTTCCAGTCCGCTTCCAACGTTAGATTGGGAAAATGAGAACCACTTTAAATTACGTTGTCACGAATTGGCTTCTTCGCTCGATCAAATTGATTCGCTTGACCATTTACCCAAGGCGGTGAATCGATACCTTAATGAGAATGATTTACCGAAAAAAATAGTGTGTTGGCCGGAGTTTGCGGATTTAAATTGGTCAGATGAGAATCTTCAGATGGAGGGGCGCAGTGCTGTTGGTGAAGATAAGGTAGGCTTAACTGGAAGTTATTGTGCTATTGCAGAAACTGGCACATTGGTTATGTTGTCTGGTGAAGACCAGCATGCAACAACTAGCCTGCTCCCTGAGACACATATTGCTGTTGTTTCTAGATCCCGCATACTTCGAACGATGGAGGAGGCGTGGGAACTCATAAGAAACGAGACAGAATCGGTGCCAAGGCAGGTGAATTTTATCTCTGGCCCTTCCAGAACGGCTGACATCGAAATGACACTTGTGTACGGTGCTCATGGTCCATATCGAGTTCATGTGATCATTACTGAGTAATGGATCGTTATCAATTTAACTTATGATTAATTTTTACGGATGAAGAATAAGAAATTCCGTGGTGGATGGCGATCCAAGTTAAGACGATTTTTGCCGTCAACCGAGACTGTTAGAAATAATAAATGGGTTGGATGGATCGGCCCTGCTCTTTACCACCCTAGGCTATGGCAGCTTAATCGAAAAGGGGTTGCTACAGGTGTGGCGATTGGTATATTTTTCGGTTTTCTAGTTCCTCTTCTTCAGATACCATTCGCCGCAATTTTTGCTGTATGGTTTAGAGGGCATCTGGTTGCAGCCGTTGTTTCCACAATGATCACTAATCCATTAACGTTCGCTCCGATTTATTTGCTAGCAAATGAAATAGGATCATTTATTTTCGATTTGTTAGAGCCAGACACTCCGAATATCATCACTGATGCTGCGTATCAAGCTGGAGACATGGTTGTAGGATGGCTTGATAGGTTTATGTCCGTTGGGAAAAATGTCGCGGTTGGATTACTCTCGCTAGCGATCTTTGGTGCTATATCATCGTACGCTCTTGTGTTAGGTGTTTGGAGGATAATCGTAAATATTGAATGGCGCCGAAGACGAAAAAGTAGAACTTCGCATTAGACACTGGCTAAGGCGCGTATCAAAGAAATCCATGACTCCAGGCAGTTGGAGAACATGGACCCGAATAGTTTACAGTTTAATGATGACTTGTAGCGTTATCCCCATGCCCACCTATCTCGGAGGCTTCATGATGATTGATCAAGCCGCGCTCGTATAGCGTCTCCGTCATTGCCGGTAGCCACATAGTCACTGTTAGAAACCCTGTAATCGCCATTGTTATCGTATAGGGTAGGGCCATTAACACCATCCTCCCATACGATAGCTGTATCAACGGAGCGATTGCAGACGTCAACAGGAATAAGAAGGCAGCTTGACCATTCGGTGTTGCGACACTCGGAATATTGGTGCCGGTGTTCACAGCAACGGCCAGAAGGTCGAACTGATCTCTGGAAATTATGCCTTCAGCTAACGCCTTGGCAAGCTCGTTAATGTAAACGGTGGCTACAAAAACATTATCGCTTATCGCGGATAGTACGCCGTTAGCAACATAAAATAACCCGATCTGCTCAACACCTTCGAGAGCGAGACCATAGTGAATGATTCCGGCGAATAGATTTTGATCTTGAATCACTGCAACAATCGCGAAAAAAACAACCAATAAAGCGGTGAAGGGTAGCGCTTCGGTAAAGGCATAACCGATATCATGTTCTTTTATTACGCCATTAAACGCCGTGATGAAAATAATCACAGATAATCCAATGACCCCCACTTCAGCTAAGTGCATACCTAGAGCGATCATGAGCCACACACCAGCAATCGCTTGTATTGTTAATTTCGCTTTATCTTGAGGGGTTCTTTTAGCTTCCTCTTGTTTATCGAAGTCGATAAGAACGTCTAAAACTTCACTTGGGATTTTCGCTCCGTAGCCGAGAATTTTGAATTTTTCGACAAAAGCGCATGTCATTAAACCGATAACTAAAACAGGCATTGTTACCGGCGACATTCGGATAAAGAATTCGATAAATTCCCAATTAGCTCTCTCTGCGATAAGAAGATTTTGCGGCTCACCTACAAGAGTGCAAACTCCTCCAAGGGCCGTCCCCACGGCGCCATGCATCATGAGACTCCTGAGAAAGGATTTAAATTGATCCAGTTTGTCCCGGTGAATCTCTTGAATGTTTTGGTCGTCCGCGATATCCACTGTGTCGTTGATGGTCTTACCTGACGCAACTTTGTGATAAATTCCGTAAAAACCGACTGCTACCGCGATAATGACTGCTGTCACTGTCAACGCATCGAGAAACGCTGATAAGAATGCTGCCATGAGCGAGAATAGCAAAGATAAAACAATTTTAGAGCGAACGTTAATGAGCACCTTGGTGAAGAGAAAAAGCAGCAGGCCTTTCATAAAATAAATGCCCGCAACCATGAACATTAGAAGCAATATTACTGGAAAATTCAGCACAATCTCATGGTAGACGGTGGCAGGAGATGTCATTCCGATTGCAACAGCTTCAATTGCAAGAAGACCGCCTGGTGCGAGTGGATACGCTTTGAGAGCCATTGCAAGGGTGAAAATAAACTCCAAGATTAGAACCCAGCCGGTGACGAATGGACCTACTGTGTGGAACAAGATGGGATTGATAATCAAAAAGGCGATTATTGCCGCTTTGTACCAGTTTGGCGTTCCTTGAAGGAAATTTGTTAAGTAAACCGAGCGACTTACGTTTGGTGATGTCACAGTGTTACCCCCTTTATGAAGACTATCCGCGAAGCTGTCGGTTTCCGGATGCAGCCGTATGTATTAAACTGTGCTCGATTTTAACATGTTCAAAAATCACAACTCTTTTTTAAATGGGCTAGTGACGATGTAGCATCGATTGCTGAATTTTTCCTGTTATTGGTATTTCCTACGAGGGACTATTGCGATTGAAAGAGTTTTCAAAAATACCAACTGGGCCTATTAAGATGAAAAAAGTAGTTATTACTCGTGAAGTTTTTAGTGAAACGATAGAGCTGTTGTCCACGCATTTCGATATTGTTGCTAATCAACAGGACCTCATATTTAAAAGGGATGAGTTATTCGACCTTATTTCGGACGCTGAAGGTATTCAAACAGCGACCAGCGACAGAGTGGACGATGAGTTTTTAGATGCTGCGCCACTCGTTAAGGTTATTGCTAACACAGCTGTTGGGTACAACAATGTTGATCTCGAGGCGTGCTCACGTAGAGGTGTGATCGTTACCAATACACCTGGCGTCCTTGATGCGACCGTTGCTGACTACGCAATAGGACTCATGATTTCTGCGTGTAGGAGGATTGGAGAGGGTGAACGTTATGTGCGATCTGGCCAATGGAAAGGTATGCGTTTCAAACAACTACTTGGGGTGGATGTGTATGGTGGAACGCTTGGTTTACTTGGTTTTGGTCGGATTGGTCAAGAAATTGCAAAGCGTGCAAATGGATTTGGCATGCGCGTGTTATATCATGCGCGATCACCTGTTGACCCCGCAACTGAGGCGAGTCTTAATGCCAGTTACGTTAGCAAAGACAAGTTACTTCAAAGTTCAGATGTGGTCATGCTAATTTTGCCGTATTCCAAAGAGACGCACCATATGATCGGTGAAAACCAGCTTTCTCAGATGAAAAAGCACTCAGTTTTGGTTAACATCGCGAGAGGTGGTATCGTAGACGATAAGGCGTTGATAAACGCCCTTAAAAATCAGACTTTGTTTGCTGCTGGGCTGGATGTTTATGAGGGAGAGCCAAAATTAAATCCTGAATTTTTGGAACTTGAAAATGTGGTTCTATCGCCCCATATCGGTAGTGGGTCAGTGTCGACACGGAGAGCGATGGCGATGACTGCTGCAAATAATCTAGTGAGCGTTTTGTCTCATAATCAAGCGCCGCTTAATCCAGTTAATCGAAGTTAACATTACAAACATAAAAAAATATACAAAGGTTTTCCCTTTAATATGAATCAATATTTTAAATTAGGTTTGCATGAGGTAGCACAAAGGCTGCGCAAGGGTAAGCTGAAGCCGTCTGTTTATATTTCAAATTTGTTGGAACGTATCAACAATTTGGAGGGCAGTGTTCAGGCATGGCAATGGTTAGATCGAGATCGAGCATTAGCGATTGCGAAAAAGGCTGATTCCTCGGCGGCCGCCTTGCGGGCAGCTCATCCACTTTACGGCATCCCAATTGGCGTCAAGGATAATATCTTTACCGCTGGTATTCCTACTGAAATGGGTAGTTGTTTGTATCAAAATTATATACCAGCAAAATCCGCAGACATTGTGACTCGGATTGAGAAGTCAGGTGCCTTTGTCTTTGGAAAAACGGTCACGACCGAGGCGGCCTTTATGGTGCCCTCAAAGACGCGTAATCCATGGAACCTCAGGCACACTCCAGGAGGGTCTTCTAGTGGCTCCGCAGCGGCAGTGGCGGCAGGTTTCGTCCCCGGGGCGATCGGCACGCAAACGAATGGCTCAGTAATACGACCAGCGGCTTATTGCGGAATCGTCGGTTATAAAATGACGCGAGGACTGATCGGTTTGGACGGAATTATGCCATTTTCCCCAATGTTTGATCAGCCAGGTGTGTTTGCGAGAAGCGTAGCAGATTCCGCGTTGTTAGCCTCAAGCTTTGCAGGCCCGCGCTCGGGAATATCTCCGAATGCAGCGCCATTAAAAAACGCACCTCGATTAGCTGCCGTGCGCTCCCCTTCTTGGTATCTTGCTGCGCCTGAGGCGAGAGCTCAGTTTGAATCGGATATCGTAAGGTTAAGAGGCGCTGGCGCATCGATAGATATCATTGAACTCCCTGGTGACTTTGATCGTGCGCACAAAGTACACCGAACGATTATGCTGTACGAGGCTGCTCGTGTATCTCGTGCGGTTAGGCAGGAATTTCGAGGTTATTTTTCGGATTTTCTTATTCATGCATTGGAAGAAGGGGATCGCGTCACTGAAACGCAGTTTAGGGACGCTGTAAAAAAGAAAAACGCCTTACAAAATAGTTTCGCTTCTTTTATGGATAGAGGCTACTCGGCAATCATCACGTTACCCGCAACTGGGGAGGCGCCCAACTCGCTTCATGTAACGGGTGACCCTAGTTTTTGTTCAATATGGACATTAGTTGGCGCGCCAGCCATTACTATTCCAACTGGCATTGGTCCCAGAGGGTTGCCGTTGGGTTTACAAGTAATTAGCGCAGTGGATGAGGACAACTATCTCCTAGCGACTGCTGCATGGTGCGAGCGTTCTTCGCCATTCAAAGGGCTTAGTAGTTGACGTATTATTAAACTGAGTTTTATCCTGATGCCGCACGACTAATGAAAAAATTTGTCGTTAAAGGGCCGCTTTAATCTTTCAATGAGCAACCAGCTTAAAAATAACCGAAAAGAAATTAATGATTTGATCGACTCGTGTCTGATTCGAGATCAACACGCTTTTCGTAGACAATTTGATCGTTTGGACCTAAAAACAAACGATAAGCAGAATGGCTTAGAACAACTTAAACGCTTACGGTTAAAAATAAAAGGCTCGATGGAATTAGTGTCTGAGAGGAAGGGAAAAATCCCTACTATTTCTTTTCCAGAGTCTCTTCCAGTAGTCGAAAAGCAAAATGAAATAAAAAATCTAATAAAAGAAAATCAAGTCACGATCTTGTGTGGGGAAACTGGATCTGGCAAAACTACACAATTACCTAAAATGTTGTTGGAAATCGGTAGGGGCGTACGCGGTCAGATCGCACATACGCAGCCAAGGAGGATCGCTGCTAGTTCAGTCGCGAATAGACTAGCCAAAGAGATGGGCTCAGAAATCGGAGATTTGGTTGGTTATCAAGTTCGCTTTTCAGATCAGTCAAGTAGCAACAATCTTATCAAAGTCATGACCGATGGCATATTACTGTCTGAGACGCAGAGTGATCGTTATTTAAATAAATACGACACCATCATTATTGATGAGGCCCATGAACGAAATTTAAATGTGGATTTCCTCTTCGGTTACTTAAAGAGTTTATTAGAGAAAAGACGTGATCTTAAATTGATCATTACTTCAGCGACCATTGATGCCGAGAAGTTTTCTAATCACTTTAATCAAGCTCCAGTCATCGAGGTATCAGGTCGCTTGTACCCGGTTGAAATTAAGTATCAATTGCCGAAGGACAAAACTGGATCGGATGATTTAGAGGATATCGACGATGTTATATGTCGGGTTATGGAGGACATTGATGTCTCAGGTGGAGGCGGAGATGTATTGATTTTTTTACCTGGTGAGCGGGAAATCAACCAGTCTCTTGACTCGATTCGTAAAGATTTTTTATCTAAAAAGAAGCGCTCAGCTTGGGAGGTCTTGCCGCTATATTCAAGACTGTCCATCCAGGATCAAAGGAAGATTTTCACGGCAACAAAGGGTAGAAGGGTAATTTTGTCTACAAATATCGCTGAAACGTCCTTAACCATTCCGAATATCCAGTACGTCATAGATTCTGGCTTAGCAAGAGTCAAGAGATATAGTTACCGTAATAAAGTTGAGATGCTTCAAGTCGAAAAGGTGTCACAGGCCTCCGCTAATCAACGTTCAGGGCGAAGCGGTAGGGTGATGAATGGCGTTTGCGTTAGGCTTTATTCAGAGGAGGATTATGACTCACGCCCCGCGCATACAGAGCCGGAGATTCTCCGCTCATCCCTGGCATCTGTGATATTGAGGATGTCTACTCTTGGTCTAGACGAGCCAGAAAAATTTCCTTTTATTGACCCACCATTGTCTCGTGCACTCGCCGACGGTTACCAACTTCTAGAGGAATTGGGGGCAATGGATCAAAGAAGGCGTCTAACGTCAGTTGGAAAAAAAATTGCTCGAATTCCCGTAGACCCAAGAGTGGCTCGAATGATTCTTGCGGGTAATGTATTTGGTTGTCTTGACGAAATATTAAAGCTCGCAGCGGGGTTATCTGTGCAGGACCCAAGAGAGAGGGACTTTAATTCCTCCGACAGGGGGGTGAGTGCTAAAGTTAGCGAGGAGAAATCAGACTTTGTATCATTACTGTCGGTATGGTCATGGTTTTCGGATGTGTTCGATAAAAAACCCGGAAAGAAAAAGTTACGGGAAATTTGTCTAAAACAACATATATCTTTGGTCAGAATGTTTGAATGGCGTGAGCTATATCGTCATCTCAAGTCCATGTCTGCCGATATGGGCTTTAAAGTTAATCAAAAAGCTGGACGCCACTCAGATATTCACCAGGCACTGCTAACTGGCCTTTTGGGAAATATCGGATTTCGAGGAGATGGCGATGGTGTTTACTTTGGTGCACGGGGTATTAAATTTTACATACATCCTGGTTCCGAATTGAGAAGAAGTAAACCTAAATGGATCGTAGCTTCAGAATTAGTCGAGACCTCACGCTTATATGCTCGTTGCGTATCGGAGATTAGTGCAGATTGGATCGAACCGCTTGCTAAACATTTGACGCAATCGACCTATCAAGAGCCGCGATGGTCGAAATCTTCTGGCAATGTAGTGGCATCAGAGCGGGTTACGTTGTACGGCTTAGTGATAATTCCACGACGGCAGATTAATTACGGGCCTATCGATCCGAGAGAGTCGCGTGAAATTTTTATTCGTAATGCGCTAGTGGAAGGTCAAGTAAAAACCTTTCCGTCTTTTTTAAAGCATAACCTGTCGTTAATTGAATCTTTGGAAAATGTTGAGGCGAGATCTAGAAAATATGACTTGCTTGTTGACGACTCAGTAGTTTATTCATTCTTTGACGAAAAAGTGCCCGAACAGATATGGAGTTGGGTCGAATTCGAAAAATGGCGTAAGAACATAGAAAAGAAAAATCAACGATATTTGTATTTAAGTAAGTCGCTTTTGATTAGAAAAGAGATTGAGTCCTCAACATTCGACTTGTATCCTGACTTTATAGAGATGAACGGTTGTGAGTTTAAACTTGATTACCGTTTTGAACCCGGACATATTCTTGATGGAGTGACTTTAAAGACGCCTATCGAAATGGTAAACAAGATTGATCATTCTCGAGTTGAATGGCTAGTGCCTGGTTTGATTCGCGAAAAAGTTACACAAATTGTCAAGTCTCTACCCAAATCGATAAGAAGGAAAGTCTTCCCTTTGCCGCAATTTATTGATGAAGTTGTCGGCGACTTAAAGCCGAGGGATAACTCTCTTTACGACGAAGTCATAAGCATTATTGCTCATCATTACGGTGTCGAGATGACGAGGGATGCATTTGATGAAACTGATTTTCCTCTCTATCTCAGAATGAACTATACGGTGTTAGATGAGTTAGGAAACGAGTTGGGTTCTAGTCGTGATTTGCCGGCCATGCAACAAAAATTTGGGGTAATAGCGAAGGAAGTATTTACACTTCACGCCGCTCCTGAATTAACCCAAACTGGAATCAAGTCTTGGAACTTCGGTGATCTTCCGAGCGTTGTTGAAATGACGTTGAAGGGCAAAACAGTACCAGGTTTTCCATGTATAAAAGATGAAGAAGAGTCTGTTTCGGTAATCGTAGTTGATACAGAGACAGAGGCGGAGCTTGTTTCAAAAAAAGGTATTCAACGATTATTCCAGTTAGTGAACAAAGATCAGTTCAAGTTTGCCGCGAAGAATTGGACTGGATTATCTCGTGCGGCGCTCCAGTACTCGATGCTCTTAAGTGCGTGCGAGGAGCCCTTTGGCCCTTTAACTGTTCAAAATAGATTAAGTAACGAGATGTTGGCTGCAACGAGTGCTAGAGCTCTATCCTTAGGCGGTTATGAGGTTCGAAGCCAAGCCGAATTCTCTGACCTGATCAAGAGGGCAAAACCGACAATTACCGTGATTGCTAATGAAATTAATCAAACCGTAGTGGAGACCTTTGATTTATATGCCAAGGTAACCGCGGCATTAAAAGCTAATAAAATCTCAGACACGTCTGTTTTTTTTCAAAACATTAAATCTCATTTGTCTCACTTAATGCCACCAAACTTTATTTCAATCACTCCGCATGCGCATCTTATTCATTTTCCGCGCTACCTTGAGGCTTTGCGGTTTAGGATAGAGAAGATGCGTTCTGACCCTCAGCGAGACCAATCTTGGCAACAACAAATATCAGAGTATTTGAGCAAACTCGATGCGGCGATTAACGTGACTGCTAGTGAGAGTCAGAGAAATCAGTTGGTTGAAGTTAAATGGTCAATTGAGGAGCTGCGAGTATCTTTGTGGGCGCAACAAATTAAAACGTTGTATCCCATTTCCTTCAAACGAATTGAGCGTGCTATGGCTGAAGCGATGAAAACCTGATAAGCCGGTTTTTTATAATTCAACCTCGCGCAGCCAAAAAAATTGAAATTTTTTGGCTGCATTCAAGTCAGAGTTTGAAATTAGTTGCTTTATTTTATTTTAACTACACTTGCGATGATCGGTAGAAAAAATGCTAAAAATATTAAATCAGTGGGCACTCGTGGCGTGTGTGTCATTTTCAACAACGACATTTTCTGCGGATTTTATTGTAATCGGAGATATGCCATATGGGCATGGAGACAAAGTCGAAGAGGGGTACCGCCATTTAATAAGTAGTATAAATTCCGAGGACTCAGCATTTGTAGTTCATCTGGGGGATATTAAGAGCGGTTCAACACTTTGCAACGATCAAATGTATGTAAAGCAAAAAGTTTTTTTTTCCTTATTTGAATCTCCTTTGATTTATACGCCAGGGGATAATGAGTGGACCGATTGTCATAGAAGAAGTAACGGTGGCTACGATCCTTTAGAGCGGCTGGGGAGGCTAAGAGAGGTTTTATTTGATGAGCCATATTTTTATCAAAATTCATCGTTAGGATTGAATAGCCAGGGCGTAATTTCGAACGAATTCAGTGAGTTTGTTGAAAATCAAATGTGGGTATCTTCAAAAACGTTATTTCTCACGCTGCATGTGGTTGGAACTAACAATAATATGGAATCAGGTACGCGTCATGGAGAGCTTGAGTTTATGCGAAGGGAGCGCGCAAACAAAAATTGGATCAATGAAGGGTTTGATCGCTTGGCCAGTGAAGACATTTCAGAAGCAGTCGTGATTTTTCACGGTGACCCGTTTGTTGATTGGATGACGCCAAGCCCATCATTAATGTTTTCGGGGTTCTCGGAGGTCATCGGCTCAGAATTGATGGGTAGAGTTCGCAATACCGACAAGAAGGTATTAATGATTCACGGTGACACGCATAATTACCGATGGGATTCCGAGTTCTATAGCGATCAGCTACGTAATAATAACCTCACCCGTTTGGTCGTTCCGGGAGCGGGAGACATGCGAGCGGTTAGGGTCAGTGTTCAACGAAGTTCTAAGGAGTATTTCAGACATCAGCTGATCGAGTAAATTTACGCACTTAAATCAATTTTTTGGCTGTTAGTGATAAAGGTTTTTGAGCCTTAGTTACATCTGCCTTTGCACTTAATAACTTTTTGAGCGCAGTTAATATCATTGAAGTTTTTCTTAGCCAAAAAACTGTAATCTCCGCCGGAGTGTAGTGCTCCCGCTCCATTACATTGCAAGCGCTTCGTTACAAAGACCGGCCTTGTGATCCACTTCACATTAGCGCATCCAGGGTTTCCGGTTCCAAACTGCATACCTAGATGATACGTTGCACAAAATCCTGCTTGATGACTTACATCTCCCTCAATTTGCCAATGGCCATCTTCTCTTAACCATCCCCTTACTGTACCGAAGTCAAAATCAAGCCTTGCTTCTTGTGTTCCGCCTAAGTTACTTGATAGCGTAGCCTCAGAGGATAAAGAACGTATTTCTTCACCAGAATGGACAACAAATGACGATAAAGCGAAAGCTGCCATTAAGATTAACTTTGAAATTTTTATATTCATATGAACAACTTATCATGAATAAAAAATTGAGACCAGCCTGGATTTCATAGCTGTTCTGAGGGTTATGCGTTAAAGCGATGACAAAATGAAAGGAACCTGGATTTAAAAATATTGTGTACGTATGATTTGATTAATGAAATATTTTATTTTGAGATCCCACTCCTCTTCAGGCGCCCAAAAGTTTGGCTTCGGCCTATTTTTTATATGACAGATCCCTATACATTTACCCCGCTAGGCGACCGCGCTGTCGTGATTAAGCTATTACCTCAAATGTCGGGTAAAAAATACTCAATGTCTGCTGCCGGACTTTGCGAAAGAATCAAGCTGTTTGATCTCCAAGGTATAACGGACATCGTTCCCGCATTCTTACAATTGGCAATTCATTATGATCCTGTACTTTGGGCATGCGTTTCGAGCGAGTCGCCCTATGACGCTATTGTCCAAAGCTTAACCGAAAGGCTCGCAGACTCCGAGATTCACTCAGATGATCGAACATCATCACTTGTGCGTGTACCTGTGTGTTACGACACTGAGTTCGGTATCGATCTGGAATTTTTATCCTTAAAATTGGACTTGTCCATACCGGATTTAATTGATCTGCATAAATCGCCTATCTATACGGTCGGAGCTATTGGCTTTGCGCCAGGTTTTGCCTATCTTGAGGGGTTGAACTCTAAGCTAGTATTACCACGAAGAGAGTCTCCGCGGACCCGAGTACCGAAGGGAAGTATCGCCATTGCGGCAAACTACACTGGTATTTACCCCTCCGAATTGCCAGGAGGGTGGCACATTCTGGGTCGAACTCGTACTACCTTTTTTCAATGGTCCGACAATGTTGGCTCGTTATTGGCTGTCGGCGATCGAGTGCAATTTGACGCACTCAGTTTAACGGAGTTTCGAAGTCTAGAAAGTCTCTCTGTGATTAAAGATGATTGAGAGTAAATGCATCATAAGTGTGACGGATCCCGGATTGTTTTCAACAATTCAGGATGAAGGACGGGATGGTTGGCAGGGGCAAGGTGTCTCTGTTTCTGGATCGGCCGATTTGAATTCCATGAGGATAGCTAACGTTTTGGTTGGGAATAAGCCCCAAGCCCCAGTTTTAGAATTTGTCATGCAGGGACCGACCTTAACTTTTTCCGAGGACTGTGTTGTCGCTTTTTGCGGAGCTAAATATACAGCGAGTATTAGTGAGACACCTTTGCCTCAGGGGCGTCCAGTGAGGGTTCATGCAGGAACCACTCTCGAGGCTGGTCGATCTGTAGGGGGGATGTTTGGTTACTTGGCTGTTTCTGGAGGGCTGAAAATCGACGAAGTTATGGG
>Ga0209251_1000476_pt1 | contig 35927 bp, 26 predicted proteins | sample SaaInlV_100m_DNA_6_FD_184665 | JGI IMG/M metagenome (GOLD analysis project Ga0209251, IMG submission 184665) | Marine microbial communities from expanding oxygen minimum zones in the Saanich Inlet - Saanich Inlet SI073_LV_10m_DNA (SPAdes) (version 2) | ecosystem: Environmental > Aquatic > Marine... | reverse complement strand
AAGGATGAGAGATTGGCTCCAATCTCAAATACGCTAGACCCATCAGATGAATATAGAATACCATCTGCGGTATTCAGTGCGATTTCACCTGTCGAAATATGAGTCGTATTTGGCGCTGCTCCTGACGAGGAACTGCGTTTTACCTTAATCGTAGAAGCCATTTCTTATCCCTTATATAAGGAGAGGAAGATGAAAGGAATAATCCCCACCCACTCTATTTTTTACATCTACTAATATATATTAGTACGTTCCACCGTCGATAATAGCATCAAGTTGAACAAGAGCGCCTTGAGCAAAGTTAGCTGTTACGCCTGGCTCAGAAGTAAATCCACCCCAAACTTTAAAGACGCCAGTGCCATCAGAAGAATCTCTGAGGATGCCAGCATATTTGACACCACTATCGTTATAAACACCATAGAACCCAAGATCAACCGAGTCCGTAGCTGTGTTATTCGACGCAAGTTTGAGCATCGAATCTTCAACAGAGATTGTTGTCGTGTCTGTGATTGTAGTGTTACCAGCAACACTCAAGTCGCCTGTAATATTAACATCACCAGCAACAGCTAATGTAGACCCATCAAAAGTCATATTCGCTTCTGCGGAAATAGCAGAAGAGCCAGCACCCGTCAGTACTCGGTTGTCGCCTAAAGTTGTTGCTCCAGTACCACCGTTACCTACAGGAAGAGTGCCGCTTACGTCAGTTGTAAGAACGATAGCACCTCTTGTAATTTCTTGACCGGAAATTGTAAGATAATCTAGTGAACCGGCTAGAGTCACATCGGTTGAGTTATCAGTGCCAGCAGCGTCTACACCAATCGTTGTTCTTACTGCCGCTGCGTCAGCGTCATCTACAATTGAGCGACCAAAAGCAGTAAAATCAGCAACAGCAGCAGCGCCAGAACCCGTGAAATATGGCAGCTTGTTAGCAGCAGATGTGAGGCCTGCAATAGCTGCAAGGTCAGCATCATATGCTTGAACATCAGTACCAATCACCAAACCAAGATTTGTTCTCGCATCTCCGGCACTTGAAGCACCCGTACCACCGTGGGCTACAGCAACGTCTGTAGCAGCCCAAACACCAGTAGCAATAGTACCAATCGAAGTTAGATTTGAGAGTGTGTCAATAGCAGCTTCAATCGTCGCTTCAGTCGTAGCATCAAGAGAGTCGATACCAGAAAGAGCAACAGCACCAGAGCCAGCATTGTTGATGATTGTAACACCACCGATAGTTAGTGTACCATCATTTGATGCGCCAATATTCAGTGTATCAGAGGCGGTTGCGAACGTGAGAGCAGCATCGCCTTCTAACTCTGTAGCACCTGTCCAAACAGAAACCTGACCATCTGCTGGAGTGCCAGTTTTAGTTATTGTACCAGTGGTAGGAGTTGTCCAAGAAAGAACACCACTACCATTTGTAGTTAGAACCTGAGTATTATCGCCATCATTGCCTGGTAGAGTAAGCGTGTAATTCTCTGTGCCACTAGAAGCATTGATAGCTACTGTGTTAGAACCATCAGTAATATCAACGCCGTCAATAGTGTTTCTTGAAATCTCAATGACACCACTGGTAGAGTTGCCCACATAAAGAATCTTATTGCCTGCGTCTACCGCCAACTCACCATAAGCGAGACTTCCTGGCGCACCAGACCCTTTTTTAATTTGAATAGTTGACGCCACTTTGATCTCCTATCGGTTCTTGAACGGTGATCTTATTGATGGATCACTTTCTTTTTTATTGTTATTAGTATTTATAGTTTCTGCGCTATTCATCGATACTTGTAAAATTTCTAATTTAGTCTCAAGCATTAGAACTTTAGATAGCAAATCAGCAATCATAACCTTTTGCTTATCGCAAAATATTTTCAACGTATCATAATTTTCATCCATCATTAAACATTCCTTAATTAATATGTGCCACCGTCAAGATTGTCAACGTAGTTTTTCACAGCAGATGCTGTTGCCAATTGATCAGTATTAGCAGAATCATCAACGGTTGTTACAATTTCATTGATATATGCCGTGCTTCCACCTGAACTTTGTATTCTAAAATTTGTTGTACTAACATAATCAATATGTGAATTAGCGTCCACTAGAACAGCGGAGTTAGCAGTTAAAACACCCGGTGTGTGATCTAGATAAGGATGCTCTTTCAACTGAAACGTAGAAGTGCCAGAGTTGTACATCATTACAGAAGTCGCTGTCGTAGTGACAAGCGACACATCGGATAAGCTGGCAAGAGTTGATGCTGAAATTACAGCCCTTGACGGAATAATCCGACCAGTCGTCTTTACTTCAGCAGCTATCTGTGATGGTGTTTGAACTACAGCCGTTATCGCCATTTTTTCTACCTAGTGATTTCTGGTGATATCGTAGCAATACCTTGTAAAACTCTTGTGACCACATTTGCTGAAGATATAACTTCAACATCATAAAGATATCTGCCTGCTGCTATATTTGCAGTATAATCAGAGTCCATTGAGAGAGTAACTTCACCCGCAGAACCATTTATAGAAACTGTGAAGTCTTTGCTCGTAGTAGATGTAAAACTCTTTCTCATTGATGCCCGACCACTATAACCAGACAATACCATAGTATTACCATTAGCGTCTGTCAAATCAACAGTCACCGTATAATCTGACCCTTGGTCTATGATAATGTTAGACTTGATAGCCATATTCTACATACCTTTTTCTTTTCTTGTATTTATATAAGTTTGTAGTGATAGATTTTTCCCATTAAATAATTTTAAAATTACTATTGATGGAAATACGATTTTCATTACTCGCATTTTTTCCCGTCATATGATAAACTTCACTTGGAAAAACAATTAATTTACCAACTTCCGCTTTTTCTGTTACTGCGTATTCTCTAATCCCTGCCGTCACACGAAAAGTTACGTCTCCACTATTTTCTGGTATCTTGCAATAGTAAATACAAGAAAGTGGATCATCTCTACCACTAGGCATTCCGTTTATATATTCCAGATGATTGTGATATTCAGTGGAATCGTGCGGAACTGTTACATGACCCCAAGTTCTAGAAATTTTCACGTTTTGCTTTGTCACAAAAGCTAAGGAAGATAAAAGAATTTCCTTAAAGTCGTTTATTGGTTTGCTATTAGGTAAATCACTATCTTCGTAATTGCCATCATTTTCATCGTGAGAGAATTTTTTGCTCTTATAAAGTTCTATTTGATGTGCAAGTGCTTCATTGTCAACATCTGGCAACTTCGTTACTAGATAATCAATAAGGACTATAGGTTTAATTTCAAATTCAAGTGTCATATTTTATTTTCCAAATGTTTGTTTTCACACTAATTTATAGTAATAAATTTTTCCATATCCACCCAGTTCATTAGGACAATCAATGTCACTAAAAACAGGAACGATACCGTTCTTTTCATAGTAGTGCATTGTCCAGTCCCACCGACTTTTATCTTCAATGTCATGCCCAGCAATCCAGACATACCCTCTTCTTTTAGATTCTACATTACAAAGATTTCTAACTGTAGAGGCAATACCCTGACCAGCATAATCTTTATGAGCAGCAAAAAGACCCGGAGCAAGACCTTCTGAAATCTTCAATCCCTGACTTAACCACCAATCTCTAATGTGACCATACTTGGCTTCTTCTTCTGAGTTTCTAGGTGTAGCAAGAGAAGAATACTTAGCGGGTTTAATAAATCTAAAGCCTACACATTTGTCGCCATCAAAGGCACGAATAAGAAAAACATCGTCTAACTTAGTAATTGATTTGCAAGCAACACTAGCAGCTTCCTCTGTATGATGTTTTCGATTACCCGCTACAATTTTGCCTGCTAAATTGTGTTTTCTCACATCATATAAAATCTTACCCATCTCATCTGTTTCTGCTTGAGACAGATTTCCCATCTCTTCGCCATCAATAGGGTCTCTATATTCAATAGTCATTATCAATCTCTCCCAATTCTATAAATGCCAGAGCTACCTAAAGTTGCTTGAGAAGTACCAGTATATTGACCTCTATAGTATGTGTATCCGCCTGTGGTTATTGAAGCCGGAAAACTTGTGGTTAAAGTATGCACAAGCACATTGTCCCACGTTAGTTTTGTGCCGTAAGTCGAGACGTAACCTTTGGAGGCATCATCGTATTCATAACCTGATTGATACTTACCATAAGCCCACTGATTATGTCTAAATGTCCAGAACCACGGAATAGCTCCGTGAAAGTCACTAATAGCTACTGCGGGAGTAGGATCGCTCGTTGTTCTGTTTGGAATACTAAGATTAGTACCGACTGTTCCAGACTCGTTCCACGGAACATTTGTACCAAAATAAAATATATCAGTTGTTGTGGTGCTTGTAGATGCGCCTCTATCAACAAGTTTGCTCATAGAAACAGAATCACTAGCGCCTACAACTGTTGTTCTAAATGCGCTAAGAGAAAGTTGTCCAGATGCTGCGTATGTTGTGACTGCCATTGTTGTTATCCGATATGATAAACTGTTGTTTGAGACAGAGCATACTCTTGAGGAAGTTGTGCCATAGCGTGAGGTTCGATTTTATCTAAAGTCGCACTCTCTACTGACAAAGCCCAATCAATAAGAACATCTCTTGTAATATCATCAAACGCTACAAAACCATCAGCACTTGCTTCTGGAAGAGCAGTAACAAACATACTTTCTACTGTTGCGCCCGGATAATCACTGTGTGTCCAATCATATGTCCACTCTACAAACTTGACAACCTTACCAAGAGCGCCTTCTTCTTTTGCACGAAACTGATTGATTGTGATGTTTGCACGAACTACTTCTACCATTTTATACTCCTTTATTATGGACCATCACCATCACCGTCGCCACCAGTATCCGCAAAATGATCAACAGTAAGATTCAAGGTTATAGTACTACCAGAAATAGAACCTGTTAAAGACACATCATAAACAGAGTATGAGCTTTGTCCCGTCGCTGTCTTATTGATTGTTACGGCTGTAACACCTGCTGGTACAGCCCAAGTAAACGAACCGTCACCATCAGACCTCAAAAACTGTGAGGTTGTACCGTTGCCTGTAACGTTTAAATGTTCTGCGTCAACACTACCAGCAGCATAATGTTCTGAGTTAATTGTATCATCAGCAATCTTAGCACCAGTTACTGCATCACTACCAATTTTAGCGTTGGTTACCGCATTAGAAGCGAGCTGATCAGCGCCTACAGCCGAATTACCAATTTTAGCGTTGGTCACCGCATCATCACTTATATGCACAGTATCAATAGAAGCATCTACATAGTGTTCAGAGTTAATTGCATCATCAGCAATCTTAGCACCAGTAATAGCATCAGCAGCAATATGTTCATTATCAATGCTGGCATCTACATAGTGTTCTGAGTTAATTGCGTTATCAGCAATCTTAGCACCAGTAATAGCATCAGCAGCAATCATACTAGTTTCAACAGAAGTTGCGGCAATTGTTGCTGTTAATGTGGCATTACCAAGATTTGTTAATGTTGCACTGCCTGACAAATCCCCACCAAGTGTGATTGTTGGGTCAGAAGTAGCAGTAGTAACGATATTAATTGCACCACTACCATCAAAGTTTGCAGTACCAGTTACAGCACCACTTACTTGAATTGCTCTTGTTGTTGCAAGTTTAGTAGCAGTAGCAGCAAGTGCGACTGCAATGTTAGCGCTACCATCAAACGAAGTTCCACCGATAGTTCTGGCAGTAGTTAGAGTTGCAGCAGAACCAGAGGTGTTTTGGTTACCAGCAGTATTTACACCCGGTAGATTAATATTAGCACCACCGTTAAAGGATACGCCACCAATTGTTCTGGCAGTCGCAAGTGTAGTAGCAGTAGCAGCATTGCCTGTAATGTCGCTAGACGTTAGAGCAACAGTACCCGATACGTTTGGTAAAGTAATTGTTCTATCTGCTGTTGGGTCTGTAATGGTTAATGTTGTTTCGAAGTTATCAGGAGTCGCACCTTCAAACACTATGGCATTTGCCGCATTCATTGTAACAGTATCAACTTGTGTGGTTGTTCCTGCTACAGTAAGATTTGGAACAAGTAATGTACCCGTGCTTGGATTATATCTTAATGCACCAGTGTCATCTAGCAAACCATTCGATTCATTGTGAAAGACCACCGGAAAATTCGTGTTTGTAGCGCTATTTGTAACTGTTACTTTCGCAGCAGTTCCAGTAATGTCAGATGAGATTGAAGCAGGTAGTCTATCGTCAGCAATAGTGCCCGTTAAACTTGCTGCTGGAAGAGCAGTCAAAGAAGCGCCAGAACCAGAGAAGGTTGTTGCTGTTGCCGTGCCTGTAATTGTCACACCACCAGAAGCAGTAGCGAGTTTAGCACTACCATTATGATATAGTGTTGCAACACCGGAATCTGCTTTAATAGTCTCTCTAAGAGTACCTGCTGCTACTGTGTAAAGTGATATACTACCGTCTTCACCATCAGTTGTTGGGTCCACAACTCTAGCATCAATGTATGCGTAGCTATGATTTACGCCAGCAGCATTGTCCATCTGGAAAAAGATTTGGCCCAATTCATCAGACGCAGCAGGAGATGCACTATCATGTCTTAATGTTATAGTTGGTCCAGCAGCAGCAGCATCTGCGTTTGTGATTGAAAGAGCAGAAGTTGATGGTGTAAATGAAAATATTGTTGCATTACTATCAGCGCCATCACGAATAAAGAAAGAACCAGTGTTGATATCAGCGTATAGATGTGAACCAGTGTGATAGATTTCAGCGTCAGTGTCAGTACCAAAATTCATAGCAACGCTATCGTTGAATGTCAAGTCACCGGCAGATTTCGTAGCGGCTGAGTTGAGTTGCATAACAGAATTATCAGCATCGATTGTTGCTTGTGCTACTACTGCTATACGGTCATTAATCGCACCAGAAGTCATCAGTGATGTATCATTATCAACGAAAGACTCAGCGCTTGTTTGAATGCCAGCAACAGTAATACTATCAAATGTAAAACTTGTACCAATCGATGGAGTATTAAGTGTTGGCGACGTAAGCGTCTTATTCGTTAATGTCTTTGTTGTACCGCTAAAGTATGTGTCAAGCGTTGTTAGAGCAACTTGCTTCATTACACCAGCATCGTTGTAAACAACTCTATCTGCGCCAGCAGCAGTGATTGAAGATGCAGCAGTACCACCGTCAACTTTGTTCAGTTCTGTAACTGTTGAAGTGAGACCTGTAAGAGTTACAGCAGTTGTAGCAGAGGATGCAACACCAGCAAATGCGTCACTTGTCAATGTACCAGTGCTTGGGTTATATGTCAAGCCTGCATCATGATGTACTGCTGTGACAGCACCACTAGTGGTATCACCAAAGTAAATCAGTTCGTTAGCGTTTGTTGATGTATCGCTTGTAGTTGTAGCGCCTGCTGCTGCCCAACTGAGTACACCACCCGCATTACTTACAAGAGCGAAACCAGAAGTTGTTGCGTCAGCGTCTGGAAGTGTCCATGTGATGTTAGAACTGACTGTAGCAGGTGATTTGAACGAAACATAATTTGAAGAATCTGCATCACCGAATCGTAAACTGCCTTGCCCTTGAATGTGTACGTTAGCCGAGGAGTAGAACTGGTCGCCGTAAATAAGAGCATAGCGTAGACTATTAGTACCTAAATCGTATGTACTGTCTGTTTTTGGTACAATATCACTACCAACACTTACACTTGCATTAATCGTAAGTGTGTCAGAAGTACCGGTACCAATATCCGTGTCACCAGTAACACTTAATGTTGTAACAATAGAATTGTTGACCGTAAAGTTACCATTGCCAGCAAAAGTAGCAGTACCATCTACAACTAAATTGCCAGTAATATCTACATCCTCTCCAACAAACAGGTCGCCAGCAATACCAGTACCACCAGCAACTTTCAATGCGCCAGTTGTAGAAGAAGTGGATGCTGTATCAGCAGCGATTACTGTATCACCAGCAGCCGCTACAGTGAACTTAGCAGTGTTTACATCGATACCACCATCTGCACTTGTTAAGCCAGAGAATGTACTAGCAACACCAACAACATTACCATTCACATCAACTGTGAAGTCATCATTGACGTTAATGCCGCCATCAAGAGATGCTAAACCACTGGCGTTGATCGCAGCAAGCGTTGAAGTTCCTGTCACATTAAGAGTAGAACCGATTACTGTAGCGCCTGATGTACCATTAACTGTGAAGTTAGCATCAACTGCGATGCCACCATTCAAAGATGCTAAACCACTGGCGTTGATTATACCAAGCGTTGATAATCCTGTTACACCAAGAGTACCTGACGTAGCTATATTACCACTAGAATTCGATACAGTAAATGCTCCATCAACATCAATACCAGCATCAAGAGACGCCAAACCACTGGCGTTGATCACACCAAGTGTTGATACTCCTGTTACGCCAAGTGTGCCTGATGTAACTACATTACCACTCGTGTCTGCTACAGTAAATGCTCCATCAACATCAATACCAGCATCAAGAGATGCTAGACCACTAACGTTGATTATACCAAGGGTCGAAATTCCTGTAACACCAAGCGTACCGGCAGTGCTTACATTACCAGTAGTATCTGCTACGGTAAACTTATTAGTATCAACTGCGATACCAGCATTCAAAGTGGCTAATCCATCAACTGTGAGGGTGCCATTAGTTTGAATATTACCAGTCGCTGCAATAGCAAGCCCAGTAGAGCCATAACCACCACCAACAGTTAAAGTGTCTGTACCAGTGTCGCCTGTAACAACAACACCAGTAGCAGTAGTAGCAATTTTAACAGCATTGTTATGATAGAGAGTAACTGCTCCATCATCAACCATCGTTGCCATTGTCTCAGCGCCATCGGCACCGCCTAAGAAATCAATCTGAGAAGACGAAATTTTTAGATTGCCAGTACCATTATCTTTGATGTGTGAGTCTGTAGCATCGTGGAAAATCTGAAGGTCAGCAGCAGCACCAAAGTTCGCTTGGTCAGCATCACCAAAGTTTGCGTTAGCACCCAGCGTAACGACACCACTAATATTAGCAACACCATTAACATCTAATGTAGTTGATTGAAGTTCACCAGTAATTAAAACGCCATCAGTTTTGGTAGTTAATTTCACTGCACTAGAAGAACTATTAGCATGATAGAGTCTTATCTCACCAGTGCCATTGTCATTAGCAGTAATTAAACTTTTATTTGTACCGGCAACAATTGTTTGTAAGTATAGCGAACCGTCTTCTGTGCCGTCAATACTATCTTCTATAACCCCCATTATTCTAGCATATTCTGTATTATTACCGCCAGAATCAGCCGCTTGAAAAGCAATTCTACCAGTATGCTGACCGTTTGCTGATGGAGCAACATCTTTAAGTGTTATTTGTGGACCAGTAGTGACGCCATCATATCTTGCCACTGTAAATACGGAAGTGTCTGTCGTAAATGTGAATACGTCATTACCAGAAACATCTTCAATGATAAAGTCTGAAGTGTTTGCATTATTGTGGGTTAGCTTTAAATCTGAACCATCATGATAGAGGCTTGTATCACTGTCTGTACCAAAACTTATTCGTGCGTTGTCATTGAAACGTGTGTTAGCAGTGAAGAACGAAAGACCATTTACAACGGTGTTAGCAGCAATCGTTAGACCATCTGTCGCTGCTGAACCAATCTGTACGTTAGCATCAAATGTAGCATCACCATATACTGTTAGTGTATCTGTCTGTGAACTGTTACCAATCTGCGTGTTGGAGACGATGTAGAGAGTGTCTGTATTTGTCCACTCTTCGTTTCTACCACCAGCAAGAGTATCCCACACAACAATATTGTTTGCTGAGAAATATCCTTGAATGTCAGCGTTGCCCGTCGTTCTTGCTTCGTTACTGCTATTTGGTGCAGAAACGTCAGCAACGGTGACAATCATCGTTGACATATCGTAGAACAACTCGTTAGACTTACTCAGCCAACCAGCAAAAGTTCCTGTTGTAGAGTTTACATTGGTATATGCTTTAGCCATTCTTTTCTCTTACCTACTCTGGTTGTCTACAAGTTTGATGAGTAAATGTTTAATCTCACTCATTTCCTCTTTGATAGAATCTACTTCATTCTTCAAATCAACAATCTTTCTTGATTCTGCTTTACGAGCCTTGTATTTACGCAACCCGTCTATATCAGTATTTATAATCGCATTAGATGTTGCATCTCGAATAAATTTATGCTCTGACATTTTACGCTAATGCAATCGCACGAAGGTCACGAAGTCTTGGCACTCTGTGGAACGAAGCACCTTTAAGCACTACTTTAATCGCAAAGTATTTGAAACTTGATGCTTTAAAATCACCATCTGTATACTGAAACACATTTGAGTTGAGGAAAGCAGAGCCAGTTACGCCCACACTTGTTGGTAGATTGAAAGTATGTTCCTTAAAGTCAAATCGATTTGTGTTCTGAGAAACAGGATTTGAAGCCGCACCCGTAAGTTCTGTCCAAGGTTTTTGATCTAATGTGTCAGAATCAGACTCTGATAACATCCTAGCATAAACTTCAATCGTTGTTCCAGGTGGACGATATGCAGTCAAAAACACTTTCAAATCTTCAGCATCTAACGAATCTGCAAGCGTTATCGTCTTGGTGATATATTTAGAAGAAGCCGATCCTATAGAAGTGTCTTCATCCGTTGAATCATTGTTGATGATATATTCAAACACTTTTGTGGAAGCGATAGCGCTGTCAATCAGAGGCGAACTGTAAATAGGAGTTGCACCAGAAGTATTTTCCAGTGTTGTTCTGAGAGTAAACGATCTTACTCCATCGGCTTCATTGCTTCGACTCTTGATTACAGTAGGAACAGAATTGAAGAACGTGTAATCGTTAAACTCTATATTACTTCTCGCATAGTTGGCATTCGTATCTGACCTAAGCAATCTCGTAGCAGATAAGGCGGTCTTTGTTTGTGTTGTATTTGTGCGATAGATATTTGGAGCAACGAAACTTACGTTTTTATCATCAACGCTTGAGATTGTTGCACGAGCATTAGATGTTGCACCAACCAACACATCAGCAGCAGCAAATTTATTAGATGCTATTGCTGTTGAGTTATCAAGATAGAGAATGGCTGGATCATTGTTATCGAATAATGTTACATTACCGACAATAGACTTGAAGAATGGAGCAACTGGGTTAGTGTATTTCGGAACATCTTCAACAGTCATACTTGTATCAGACGCTATAGCTGAGATTTTCAACACATCAAATACTGTGGTATTAGCAGCAACAACAATATGCCCACCAACGTTAAAGTAAGATGAGAACTGTGTAGCGCTGCCAGTGATTGTTGTGCTACCAGCAGTCACGCCAACAGTTTGCTCTGATACGACGTCGTTATTTACGAACACATACTCGTCATTTGAAAACGTTCCAGAAGTGCTTTCAACACTGAAGTATTCGCTTTCTTTATTTGTGAAATCGATATAACCAGATGCTGATGAGAAATTTGCTCTGTAAAGGTTATATTTAATGTTTTCGTCTTGATGTGGAGTCCATGACCTAGCATTTGTTGATGTGAATAACACACCATCATTTACGTCTTGAGTAATTGGTTTGCTCGTAATAACGTCTGTTCCTCCAGTCTTAGCAATCCAAATTCTATAGTCTGGATCATCGCCATCTGGTTTCACAACAAAAGCGTATTCAGAACCAACTTCTAAGACGAGAGGAGACGGGAAAGTTACCGTAGTTGCAACAGACCCATCAGTTGAAACATTAACATCACTTGCATTCACATGAACCTTGGAGAATGGTAGAACTTTAGATGTTATTACACCATTTTCTACTTCTGGTATGTATAATGTGAAACCAGCAGTTGATGACTTAGCTTGGAAATACAAGTCAATTTTAGATGCATATAAAACGTTGTCGTTCTTTACCATAGCTGGTTTGATTAGGAATGTTTGAGCAATTGGATCATCACCGTCGCCGTCGGTGTTTCCTCCGTTGCCACCGCCTTCATCGGGTGGTTCATTAGGCCTAAACGTTCTGGTTACAGAAACACTTCTATTAGTTGACGTACCAACATTAATATCTGCTGTACGAGTAGATATGTTAATACCACGTTTGTCAACAGAATAGTTAAATGCGCTATATGTTATAGAACAGGAAGAAATTGCGGTAGCTCTATCAGTGTAATCGCTTACATCATAGATTTCTAATTTTCTATCACCAACAAAATATGTGTTCGCTGGAATTCTAAAGATTGCTTTTACAGTGCCAGATGCGTCTGAGGTAATAGCAGTATTGAATACGGAAGAACGCCTCAATCCATTCAGTGTTGTGCCTGATGCTGATGCAACGTGTGTGTCAACATTATCACCATCAAAGAAGAAGTGAAAAGTAGTGCTAGGTCTTAATCCGAACACGAGAACTTTTATTTCTCGCTCTCTCATAAACGGCTTGAACTGCACATTTGTTACGAAGTCGCCTACTTGATTAGTTGACTCAGCACCCAACCCAATTTGAAGTTCATTAATTGTTTGTGTGGTGGTTCTTGTGGCTGTAGTTGATGTGCCACCAAATGCTGCTAGACCTCTTCCTGTAGCGGCTACGTTATTAGTTGCAACATTTGTCGCAACTGAACGACTTACCTGTTGTAGAGGTACAAATTCATTTATTGCTTCAGCAAAGTCCATAAAAGGTGTAGTAAAATCAACATCCAAATTGTAATCTGGCGCTGTTGTTAAATCGTAGCCAGCATCATATTCTGGAGAAATGAATGGGGTGCCCTTGAATGAATAGAAATCGCCAACACAGTTTCTAGTATTTGTAGCATAGCTTTGGTTGATTAAAGAAACGTCGGTTTTAGATAACATAAGAGTGTCACCAAAGTCCGTCGCATTACTTGTAGCTGCTACTTTGAGGTCAACATCGAACTGTCTTATTTTTGGCGTAATCTCTTTATATGCCGGGTCAATAGCAGCAGAAAATTCAGGGGAAGTCACTTCAGAGAAACGTAAATTCTCAAAGTTATCTGAGACGATGCCATTTTTGAATCGATTTAATCCAGCTTCATCTAAGATTTCTTTGTCTTTTGTTTCGGTTTCAAGTGCATTCAAAACAGTATAGTATTCCAATTGAGAAATTCTACGATCTAGTTTTGAAATGTCCCTCATAGTGTAACCCTTATTCACGCTATCACGAATAATTTTTACTGCATATTCAGGCTTGTTCGCTCTATTTGCAACAAGTGAAGTTAGAGAAGGATAAGGAGGAACTTTGACAATAGCAAGAGGCATACCCCTTGAAGGAGGAGCGGGCGCTGTTGGAGTATCTGATGCAACACCCTTGATTACTTTAATATTGCCTTCGCTATCAAGGAAGAGTCTATCAATCCTTGGTAGATAATATTCGTAATCGATTTCCATATTCTGATTTGGAGCAACAACATATTGTTCAGCATCGGGGAATGTTACGGCACTGCCTACAGCAGTAGTAGAAACAGTAGCATCGCCAATTGCTGTTGCGATTACCGAGGTATTGACACAATATGGTCTAAAATCAACAACATTTTTAAGATCATACGATATGCCAAATTCAGATACATATACTGGAATATCTTCTGGGTCAATATCTGTATAGCTATCTACACTGAAATATCCATGACCAAAACTACCAGAGTTGTTTTCTTGGAATACAGAAACCTTGAATAGAAAAACATCATCAGCACCAATCGTTAGAGCAGACTTCTTCTTGACATACGAATTGTCGTAATAAGCATCTCTTTGATTTGGAAACAGAATAAAGTTGTTAGTAACATCAACGTTATTCGCAGATGTTGTTTCACTGAAAGTGTTGTTATCTGATTTATATACTGCTAGAAGCTCATATACATCAGGGAAGCCGAGTGAATAAGTACCAGTGACACCACCAGAAGCGGTATTGGCTTGTACTTTTACATATGCAGTTTTTGTCTGCTTTTCAGCAGGAGCAGCAGTGATCTTTTTCACATTGTAGTAAGCAATAACATCCATCTCAGCAGCAGGAGCAGACAAGCCAGCAACAGATAAAGTTTGACCAGAGGTTGTTACTGTCGCACCAGAAAGATCAATAGGTTTGCCTTTAACATAAGGTGATTGAGTCTCATTACAGATTAAAATAATTTCTTCTTTTTGTGCCGTGGTTAATGTTGCAGAAGTGCCATATGTCCAATAGTCTGTGCCTGACAATGTGATAGTTAATGCGCCGCCAGTAGATACAGTTAGTCCAGTAGGCTTTGCTGTTCTGTAAACGAAATCTGCTGTGCTTGTTGGAATTGTTTTGATGGATGAGAGACCTACTGTCCATAAAGCTCTTTTAAACGATTCATCAATTAGTGTCGCTTTACTGTTTACCAAAACAATATCAGCATTACCATCTGTAGCACTAGTATTAGAAGAAATGTGCTTTGCATCAGTAAATAACTTCGCAGCATCTGACATACGAATATCAAAAAGATACATTTTATATTGAGTCGCATTAGTACCAACTGCGCCGCTATGATGTTCTATGCCACGAATTTTTGCTTCACCAATTTTATTACCACTTGGAGATGAGATGATTGATCCATTAGCAAAACGATTTTGGGCTTCGTCGTATAGGTCAACATCTATGAGTTTATTAAAATCAAAATGCCCCATATACTCATCAACAATTACATAGTTACCGATATTGGTTGATACGTTTTGTTCGTCAACACTTTCGAATTCAGTACCAGCATCAATCTGAACGTCAATCGTACCAAAAGTTTGAATTCTTTTACCGCCAACATAAGCAAGACCTTGACCAACACCAATATCCAAAACGCTAGAGTTAGCACCCGCTTTTATTGATAGTGGGAAATTCTGAATGACATAATCACCAGATTCTTCTTCAGTTCGCCTAGCAAGCTCATCTCCGATAACAGAATATTGTGTGGTATCTTTAATTCTGACTGGTCGCCCATTCTGATATTCAACTATCGTGAAGAAATCTGCATCAGCAATTGCAAGCGCTGTAGTTTTAGCGGTCAATGTTGGAGTTAGCTGAATTCTATCAGCGCCAGGAGCATTAGCGTTGTTGTATCCTTGAGCGTTGTCTAAAAGAGTTGTGTCGCCAAAGCTATTGATGATAGTCTCTGTTGTAACGAAACCAACAGAGATGTTATCTGGTGCTGTGTTATATTTTTCAACAACGACAGTTTGTTCTTCGACTAATACGAAAGAACCTTTCTGATAAATTACTCCATCAGATATCTTTAGACCAACACCGTTGCCAATAGTAGTCGTGCTTTCACCTGTTACTGTACCTGCTGCTTCGACAGTTGTTACAGTAGCGGCAGAAGTAAAGTTTTCAAGACGAATCTGTTCCGTCGAAGAAAAAGTCTTATTCGCACCACTACTTTTTACATATCGAACAAATAGAGTGTTTAGATTTGGTGATTGAGTTTCTAAACCAGCAGAAACAAGAAGAACAAACGCTTCAACACCAGTAGAAAGACCAACAGCACGAAGGCCTTCATAGTTAGACATAACAACAGGCTGACCATCAACCTGCAAATCCTTAATTTTTACATAAGCAAGTTTAGATAAATATGTGAAACTACAACCCTTTACGATTGTACCCTCTTTGAGAATATTATCACCAAAACGCTCAATCTGAGTTTGTAGAATCGTCTGTAGCTGCGTTAGTTCACGAGCCTGAACAGCAACACCTGGCTTAAAGAGAACTCGATGGAAATCTTTGTCCGCATCATAGTCATCAAAATACGGGTCTTGGTTAAAATTGGTATCTAATCCCATTTCTTATCCCTTTAGAATTCTAAAATGATTCTTACTTTTTCAGATTGATCATCAGACCTAGCGACTGGTGACATATTTTCTATATATATAACTTCGCCTGAATTGTCAACAAGGTCTCCGTCGATACGACTTGTGATCTTCGCAGATGCTCCAGTACCACCACTTGCTGTATTAGAAACGAATGTATTTACAACACCAGCAGCATCATCAGACACTCCAAATATACCCTTGACATTGCTCAAGAAGAATGTTCTATAAGCACTTGCGCCAACAGTACCAATGCCAGAAGCAATAATCGTTCCTGTGTTAGCAGCAGAGTTTGCGCTGTTATCAAAGGCTGTGCTTAATGCTGCATCACTATACACTGAGAATGCAGTAGTATTTATAGTGCCAATATAATATATTGGAACAGTATTAGCAAAAATAGAACCGTTGAGACTGCTGAACGCAGCAACCATACCGTTAGAGTAACCATGCGCTACAGTTGTTTTAACAACCGCTGGATTTGCTGCTGTAACACTATCCACAAAACGAGTGATTGTATTCGACACAGCAAAGACTGTACCGTGAGCATATGTTGTTCCATCAGCGGCTTGAACTGGACCAGCAGTACCTTGGTCTTGTGTTACGAACTGATCAATCGTAAAGCCCGTGTTAGCAACACCAGGGTCGCCCGTACCAGCATCAACAATCTGAACTGCCATTTCAGTCAACTGATTGAACGTGGTAAAACTTCTATCAATCGCTTCAATTTCTGCTATTGTACCAGAGGTAAGGCCTTTAATCTTATGACCTGTTGCAAAGTCTCCACGAATGTTACGCAATCTTAGAACATCACCCGCTCGATTGCTTACTTCAGCAGTTGTTCTGCCAATATAATCTGGCAAAGTAACTGTCTCTGCGGATGTATATATTTCAATTTCGATAACATCACTAGCAGGTACAAGCGTGATATCAGTAAGAGTAGCTGCTGTAGTGGTTTTTGTGTGAGCAACCGCAAGGGTATTTCTCTTTGCTATTGAAGTTAATGGTAAGTTTGAACTAAATCCAAAAGCATTACCAGCATCATCTTTACCAGAGATAGGATCATTATTTCCGGTGTGAGTAAATTCTACTGCCTGAATGTCTAGTATTTCCTGGCCACTCGTAACAAAACCAGAAGAGGATGTAGTGTTTCCACTGTTATCAAATGGTGCAGCTAGTCCCGTATCAGTGTATACAGAGAATGCAGTTGTGTTTGATGGTTTGACGTAGTATACAGTTGCTGCATCGTCATCGTCCAAAGCAGTGCCATTCAAGTCGTGGAATGATACAGCAGCACCATTTGCAAGACCGTGTGCGCTTGCTGTAACAACTACGGGTGGTTGCGCTGCACTTATGCTGCTCACCGTTTCTGTGATTGTATTGTTGCCAATCATATCACTAGCAGCAAAAGCTGCACTTCCTTCATTCAATCTTATATGAATTGTGTTTGCAGAGGAAGCAATAATCTCAGCGCCCTTAGCATCAGAAGATATCTTATTACCAGTTGTAAAGCCAGTCATTGTAGATGTATTAACTGTAAGCGTCTGATATCTTGAGAGTGTGTATGAGTATGAACGAAGAAGTGTATTAGATGATTGTGGAACGTAATGAATGACAGTCTCACCATCTAAGAATGACGATGCTGTTGAAGTCGTAAGTGTCAACTCAACGTTAGCAAACAATGGGTCTTTGATAATACCAACAGAGCGATAATCATTCGTTGTGGGAATTGTATTTGATTCGTTGTTCGCATATGTTACTGAGATGCCTGCACGAGATGCATAAAGTTCATTAATAACATCAGAACCATGCCCACCAGGAGGCGAGAGACTTGGTGTGAGATTTGCAGCTACAGTGCTATCACCATTGCTTGAAATAATAACATCAGCAAAAGAGTATCCAGACCCTCTATTGACAATTTCAACAGTTGAGATAGAATTTGCTGTCGTATCAATTGTAGCAATAGCAACTGCATCGTCACCATCACCTTTGATTGTGAGACCAGGAGCAATCTCAAAAACGGAAGTTGTATCGGGTAATGTAGTAAATGCTGAGTTAATAAGAACTCTTCGTTCAGAACCTGTAACGATATATTCACTGATGTTTCTTGCTTGCCCAGCACCTGTGCCCGATCTAATATAGATTGTGCTGTTCTTATAGAAGTCTGTATTTGCACTAAGTGTTACGCTTGAACTTTGAAGGCCGTGTATTAGCGTGTTACCAGCAACAGAGATTTCTTTGAATGTACCGTTTGCGTGTGCGTTATATCTAGCACCACCGCTATTGATTATGATTGCTTCAATAGAACCGCTAACCGCATTTGCTGATACGTTTGCATCAGGAATGACAGGAGCAAAATCGTTTGTCGCAAACTTAGACCAATCAGAAGCGCTGATATTATACATCAACTTCCAGACATACTTATCATTAGTCTGATAGAATTCGTCGTCTGCTGCCGTTTCTGAGAATAATGGTTGGTCGTTTGCAGCAGCACCACCATTGTTATCTAGGCATTTGAATACCGCATAGTTACCGCTCTCTTCTGAGATGGCATAAAAGTTATCCGTTGCTTGAGATGTGCTGGTGTAACTGTAAGCAGAATATGTGTTACCGGATTGCCAATTGACACGGCGAATCATATGCTTTACATCATCTGAAGCAATCTTCTTACCGAATAAGAGATTATCATACACATCGTTATGCACACCAAATGTACTGTTCGTAGGAACAGGTGGTACATTATCGTCGGCAAAGGGCAAAGTCTCACCAGTAAACACATAGTATAAACTGTTTGAAGACTCTGAAACAGACTCAATAAATTGAGCAGCCATATGTGTTTTGAATTTGTTTGTAACTAATTTCGTCATCTTTTTCTTTGCTTTATGATGTGGATACGGTATCAGTTGTCGAAGTAGCAGCGGTAACATTAGTATTTATAACACTATTCTTGACTACTGTACCGAATAATTCAGTACCAGCAACATGAAGCACTTTTTTTACTATGTCACGATAGCGATTGATTGAGACGCCAGTTTGAATATCATACGAATATTCTTGATAATATTTGTTGTCTCTTATTTTAGCAACATCACTGAGATGTGATGTAGTTGTTTCCCAGAAGCCTGTGCCAGTACCTTCTGTTGCTACAACCGAGTTAGCGGTGATGACAAAGGAGTTGTTAGCACTTGTCAGTGACATTGCTTGGTCACCCAAATAACCATAACCAGAGTCTATAACATCAACGGCGGTTGCTACACCATCTGCCACAATAACATCACCAGTAATTATAGCATTATCACCCATCGAACGAGAGACTAAATCGATAGCATCATTACCAACAGAGAAGTTTGCAATGGCACCAGAACTCTTACCGATAATGTTAGATGCTGTCCAGCTTGTATTGAAGCGTGTTCGTTTCAAATGCAGCACACTACTATTGGCAGAAATGATAACACCCTTCTCTGTACTATCTTGCTCTACAATTTCACCCGGAGTGAAGTTACTTGTAACAAGAGTGATGTTTAGATAGATGTTTTTTCTGTCGTATGCTGCGATATATTTATTATGCACTGAAATGAACGGATCAGTATTATATTCAGTACCAGGGTTAATTCTTGTTAGTGATGTTATAGTACCCATTGTAAAATCGTCGAAGGTGAATAAAGACTGGAACTCAGACGTTGAATCACCATTTGGATTCTTAACGAATCCATACCCGCCGTCAAAATTAACAACTACCTGGGCTGCGGTTCCACTTGTAGAAGGTAGAACGATTGTTGGTGTGGTATTATACCCTTCACCGTGATTGTTTATTGTGATAGAGGTGATAACTCCGCTACCATTTGTTGTGATGAAGCCTGTAGCAGACACAACTGGGTCACCACCAGCATAACCACCGCCAGTAAATGTAACATTGGGACTGCCTGTTGTTCCATTTGCGTATCCAGTGCCACCATTTGTAATCGTAATGCTATCGACAAATCCAATACCACTATTTGCTGCTGTACCAACTATCACATCTAAGAAAGCCACATTTGCAACATTTTTAACACCGACAAAATCAGTATTAAGCGTAACAGTTTCTTCGTTCTCTAATGCGCCTGGTTGGAACGTTGCTCCACTACCAGTGCCAACTGCGTTGATAGTAAGTTCTAGATTTGGCTGTGCTGCAAGGTCGATCTCTTTCAAATCTTCACGAGACGTTTTGATAGTCATACCAGCGCCTTCGACATACGAGAACGCAGAAGTATTACTGAATAGCCCAACATATGTTGTGTTTTGACCAACGACAACGCCAGTTACTGTATTGTTAGCAACCGTATCAATCACACCATTTGCAGTTGCGACACCATTATACCAAACATCAGAAGCACCAGTCGCTGTTATAGCACTAATCGTTTCTTCAACTCTTGTCTCTCGACCTCTTATCTTTTTACCAGCAGTAAACTCACCAGATGTTACTTTGATATTCCAAGTATTAGCATCTGATGCTGATGATGCAATTCCAACCGCACCCGCTGTTGTGACTGAAACAGCATCAATGGTTTCAGTCGCTTGAACTGTACCGTTAGCATAATATAGTTCTATTTCTTCTGTTGCTAAAAATGTACCAAAAGCAGGCTCAAGTGTTAGGAACTCACCGATTGTTGAATTACCAGTAGTATTAGCAACAGTTAGATACCCATAAGCATATGCTGATAAGTATTGACCATTTGCTGCTGTTGTGAACTTCTTCATCTCAAGTTTTTCACCAACATGAGAAGAGAAGATGCTTGCATCAACAACCTCTAAGGTAATAGTCGATTCTTCATCTACGATTTCATTAGCAGACAATGATGTATTATCTGCTGTATCAATAGAGACTTGATTTGCAAAAGTGCCACTTGTAATCACAAGAGTTGCACTTGTATTTGCATCATCAGCGCTCAACGATGCGACTTTACTATTGGCAACAACCACATATTCTAGAACTGAAATCACTGCCCCATCATCAGGGTCTGAATCAAATACGATATGTGTAGAGTTCGTTGAGTACTCAGTGTTCGCTATGATTGTATTATTTGTGATAACAACAATATCATTTGAGTCTGATACAGTAGACCTAAGAAATGCAGGACCGTTCGTCGAGTTTGCTGTATATGCTGTTGGATATACTTTGACACCCAAAACAAAATCATCAGCAACGGATGCTGAGTTGGCAGCAAGATTGTCAAAATATTCATCAGCAAAATCTTGAGCGCTGATTAGAGTAACAATCTCACGTTCCTGCTTTACAGTCTCAAACTGAATAAACTGATTTAATGTGTTCGAGTTATCAACAGCAATCATCGCTGTGGCGACACGAACGTCTGTATAATCGTCTGTAGTATCACCATCATCTAAATCATTAAGTGTGTAACCCGTGCCACCATCTACAAGTTCAAAGTCAACTCGACCAGTAGCATCTTCAACGCCAGTGACACGAACTTTACCTTGTTTGCCTGTATCATCAAGCACATTGAACAAGTCGCCAACGGCGTTATTTCTACCACCATTCGTAACATTCATAGATGAAAGCGAACCAATAATCTTTGGTGCGTTTGCAAGCAACCCATCATCACTGACTAACTCATCCGTTCTAAACGACCCCTTTATATTACTAATATAGAGAATGTCAATGATACGACCTTGAACTCTTTTCTTTACAAGACCTTCGACGAAAGCAGTAGCACCAGACCTAGAACCCGTGATTTGATTTTCAACAAACCCAGCAGACCTTGCTGACTGTGTGACTTCAATGTATTTGGGAATCTTATACTTACTATGTGAAGCACGAAGTATATCATCAGCGGGATAGTATACTGATGCTTCTTCATTGAACAACATACGAATTAAAAGTTCAGTTGCTTTTGGAGTGCCCTTTGAACGATAGTAGTCCATGATATGCTTGATAACAAATCGCTTGTCTACAGCCTTTGCATAAGGAAACTCTGAGAGATACTTCTCTTTGAAATGAACTAGAAAACTATCTAATGTCTCATCAATGTCCCTGTTCTGAAACATCGAACGACTGAGTGTGGTAGGAGACGTTGAAGTGTTTTCCATAAACTCATAGTATGCCTTTGTGAAAGCAACTAGGTTTGGACCGTCTTCCCGATAAACAGCAGGAAACTGCTGTTCGATATACTCTGAGATAGTTTTCGATAGGTCATGCATTACTGAGTCGCAGCCTCTACTGTTACGCTAACATCAACGTCACGGATTGAGATAATCTTGCTTGCAGGACCAATAATATCTTGTGTTTCTGGTCTACCATAAATCTTGATGGCACTACCAGAGAAAGAACTAACATTCAAATCACGAATGACTACACGTCCTGTTGCGTAATCTACATTACCAACATTACCACTCAGCACTTTGAATCCATCAACCGTATTAGTGAGAACTTCTAAGACACCTTCGCCGTTGTCTTGTATATATGCTGTCTGAGTTCCATAAGAAAAACTGGAAGTTTTGACTGCGGGTGTATGACGATTGATATCTTCGCCAGCAGTCAAAGGATGATCTAAAATTAAAGAGTTTTCAAAGTCAGCAGTGATGCTTGAAGCAGAACTCACCACTGGAATAAAATCAATAATCATTCTAAGTTCTGTATCATTCGATATAATAGACGTATTTGTATCATCAATGACACGAGCAATTCGAGATTGCCTAGCATTCTTTTTAAAATCATTCAAGTAAGTCAGATTGTAAGATGCAATCGCATTTCTAACAAGCGAGTCTATTTCAGAATTAGTAGCATCTGAAGTTTTAGTATTGTAGTGTACTGTTGTGTCAAGAGCAACATAAAGAAATTCAGGAGACCTAATTACTGGGTCGATTGCGAGTGGCGTGCGTTCTTTTAGAAACTTTCTATACTTCTCTTTAGCACCGTCAGATACACCATCACTATTTTGAATATCAACATGTACAATAACCTTACCATACTGTGGTGGATTTAGTTCTTCACCACCTTGTACTGATACTGCTTGTATTTCAGAGAACTTGCTTTTCAAAAGATTTTCATAATCAGATTCTGTGACTGCTCTATCTTGTATTTGAATAGATTTTGGAGCATAGAACTTGATTGAATCAAGCGTTTCTTCTTCAGCGCCACCAAAAGATGTTGATGTTGTTGTGACTGTCGCTGTGTAGCCTTGTATCGTGCCAGATGGTGAGAATGTAGTAGCACCGTTTGGTGTTGAACCATTTGCGATACGATAGATAACCTCTACGACTTCGCCTGTTTTTGGTTCTCTACCAAACACATCATTACCAAACTCTAGTTCGTAACGATTCAGTTCTGCTGGTTGTATATAGAACACATTATCACTTGAACCAACATCAAAGAGATTTGGTTTTGAAGCATATGCATTAACTTCAGCACTAGCAGCAGAGGAAGCATATACATTTACTACAATACTGTCGGTGTCAACTCTCTTGTTAGAGATAAGATATTTTGTGCTTGCTGTTACGTCATAATATTCTCTTTCAATTCTACCTTCGTGAAGAGAAACATCGCTGACAGAATATACGCCAGAATTTGGTGTGATAGTATATACTTGATCTGTGCTAAACGTGTATGACTTACCATCAACATTTGTGGTAAACTTTGTGTATTTCGGAATTGTGATGAATGCTGGATTATCACTTGGCGTAAACGTCAGTGTAACTTTTGCGTTTGATGACCTGTATGACCTTGGTAGATAGTTCAACTCTTTTGCATGAGATACAACAGAATCTCTTAGTTGCGCTGAGTCAAGAAACATCTCACCGAGAGCCATGTTCGTATAAAAACTATTCTGAAATGTATTGTATGCCAACACATCAAGAATGACGGACATATTTGATCCGTCATAGTCATAGTCAGCAAATTGTGCTTGACCTTGAAGAAATGTTTTTAACTGATTCTTGATTTGATTGAAATCAAGTTCCGAGATAATAGTTCCTGCCATTTTATCTCACTCTTTCTAAAAGTAACTCTAATGTAACTGGTTCTTGTACGTTGACAACACGAAATACGATTGTGATTTGAACTTCGTGTTCTTGTGAAGTCTGAGCGATATACACATCAATAACATCAGCCCTTGGCTCATGCGCTTCAATAACGTCTTTTATATGCTCTTGCATCGTCAAGAATGTCTGTGCTGTAATGTTCTCAAACAGCATAGCACGAATGTTACCACCAAGATTTGGTTGGAACAATCGCTCACCTCTATCTGTCAACATAAGATTACGAAGAGACTGTTTTACAGCATCAACATTCGTTTTGCGTAAGACTGTGCTACGAATTGGATGCTTATCCAAGTCCGTAAAGAAGTCCGAGTATACAACTCTTTGTGTTAATGGTGTTGCCATATGAAGCAATCTCCAGTTTTCTTTTTATTTATAAGACTAATTAAGGTATCTAGCGATTACATTCTCATCTAGTACATTGTTTTTTATAGACTCTCTTAAAGCCCTGCTGACAGATATGTTTCTTAACTCTGCTGGCTGAAAATGACCAGAATCATTTTTAATATAATTCTCTAAATCATATTTTAAAAAATGTTTTCTAATGATACCAGTGTAATACTTAGCACTCCATTTTGCTTTGCCATTGACAATAAAAACAATATCACATGCACACTTATAATTATGCCAACTTTTACCTGGTGGCGCTGCTAATGGTCCACCATTTCTGTGTTTTCTGTATAACTCAGCTTGTTGAGCAAAAGTTCTTGTAGCAAACGAATACCTTGCTGTACCATTCATAGCTAAAATTTCAGGATCATTCTGAACATCACGAATAGCATTAGCAAATCGTTCTCTGATTTTTGGATGAAGAGTGTTCACTTTAGCCGCAGTATCTTTAGCATATCTACCTTTAAAGTATGAAGCATCATATAATTTATTATCACCAGACCATTTTATAACTGCACTGATTATAGACCCTTTATTTGCAATTGGTCTACCACCCGCAGCAGAAGATGCTGACCTTTGATTGCCTGCTCGTTGAATATCAGCATAGGTAGAAGAAGCGCTATTCACTCTCTTTGAAATGCACTCCCGCTCTGTCCGTATCTTTTCATCATGCGTTTTGTTGGCTTTTGCAATCTGACTTTTAACGATCTGTTCAATCTCTTTTGGCGCTGCTTGAGGGTTATTCTCTTGTGCTTTCTTAACTACCGCAGCAGTCATTGTTACAATCTTTTTATTTTGAGTATCTGTCACCAACCCCTTCACACGTTCAAGTTTTTCAGTGAGCAACTTCTGTGTTGGTGCTAAATTCATAGCACTTACTTCTACTTTATCAGCAAGAGCATCAACGTTTTTTTGAAGATTCTTAACCAACGCTTCTGTAGATTTTGCTGTATGTATACCACAACCTTCCGTGATTTGTATAGTGTCTGCTAAAGCACTCTGAACACCACCAAGAAGTGTGTCAACAGACGCTTTGAATTCAGCAGCGATTGCTTCTGCTTGCGCTTCTATATTCGCTTGTATACCAACAGTATCGACAGATTCAAGATCATCAAGTGTATCAATAATACTATCAGTAATATTCTCTACTGTGTTCACAGTTTCATCAATCAAATCTGTGACAGTTTTTTCTGCTTGTGCAGCAATTGTTTCTGGATTTAAATCACCTACAAGATCAAGCAAACCGTCAGTTACACTTGTGACAACGCCTGAAATAGAAGACTCAAGCGCATCTAAATCGAACGACTCTAAACTTAGTTCTTTTGGTGTTTTAGAAGCAGCTAGTGCAGCAAGCACAACTTCACATCCGCCAGCGATGGCGTTATTAAATTCATCAATACCAGCACCTAAATCAGTTAGACCTTCAACAGACAAATCAAAAGTATCTAATGAAAATGATTTAACATCTACTCCACTATCAAAAAGAACTGCTGACAATTGAGAGGTATCTAGTGCAGCAATACTAGACGATAGATTTCCAACTGCTGATAACTCATCAGTGTTTAACTCTGTTAATTTCGTTGTAATACTCTCTTTGAGAGCAAACATATCTTGTGGAGCAAATGCTTCTGACGGTACAATAGCATTGAACTTTTGTAACTCAGAAAAAATCTCTCCGTCTGGACCAGGCCCAGGTACAGAGTCTGATACTTCTAACAAATCATTAGTTGTTAGAAAAGGAACATCGATAGATAATAGAGACATTATTCGTCCTCCCCTAGTGGGTGAGTATCTCTCCACAATTCTGGTGGGTCGGTGAAACTTGGATATGGCTCATCTTCTAATTTTGTTTCGATAGGAAACTTTCTATCGGGTGGATTACCAAATAGAGGTCTAAAGGCTGGTTGCTTGCCAGATGGTTTTACTCGTGGCACATCTACACCATTAAGAATGGTAGTGAAGCCTGGATCAACTTCAACTGCTCCACTAGTATTCAAATCAATCTTAGCACCTTCAACGGCGATGTTACCAGTTGCTTTGATGTTTGTTTTACCAGCAGCATCGAAGTAGGTATTAGCGCCACTCTCAATTCTCACATCTGTGTTAGCATATGCAGAAACGAACCCTGTATTAGCATAGATGTGAATATTGTCTTTCTGCGCTTGAATGTAAACGCTTTTGTTAGCAAATACATTATAGTTATCAAGAAAGGCTTCTTGTCTGATTGCAGAACTTTTTTGTGAGAAGATATCACCAGAGTTCATATAGATTCCACCTGCAACATTTAGATTGTAGTCACCATGCACCTTCGTGTTCAAACTACCATCAACAGTCAGATTACAATCAGATTCCACTGTGACATTACAAGTACCCTTTACGACAACATCTGCTGTGCCGTTAATCATAATTTTACCGTTCTTCTCAATGATTGTTACTTCATCGCCAATAATCTTATTGACACGAGTACCAGTTGGACCAATTTCTGTAAATGTGCCAGAAGCATGATGCATATTGATACGCTCTGAGCCTGGTGTGTCATCCATTTCAAAGACATGACCCGATTCAGTTTCTTGAACTTTATTGTATGGGTACTCTGCATTATATGGTGGCGATGGTTCTGACCAAGAATACGCAGGGCAATGTTCTTGATTGATAAATTTACCAGCAACATGAGTTTCTCCAATATCCTCACCTCTTGCAAGACGAGAAATATCTGGCTGATACGATGACACTGGATGTGGGTTAGCATCAGATGCTGCATTGAAACCAAGTGCTGTATTTACAGCAGTTGTAGGCATACCAGGCATTACACCAAGAAGCATTGGGTGTTGAGCATCAGCACCATCAAGGAAAAATCCAAATACCCACGAACCTTCAATCGGTGGCTTGTAGTTGATATCATACGAACCAATAACAGGTATTGCCCAAGGTAGAGTTTCTGTCGGCACATCTTCTTTACTGTCTGGGTGAATATCAAAGCAGCGAACACGAACACGACCCATCTTTCTTGGGTCTCTACGGTCTTCTACGACACCCATAAACCATAGTAGATTTCTAAATCCATTTTCAGCCATTACACTTCACCTTCTGCCGTCATATCTGCTACTGTTGAAACTCCAGATTTATCTCCTGGAACAAGGTCTTTTATTATAGTCAGTCTGCTTGTATACTGTTTACCCTTTATATAATGCTTGATAGTTTGGACTAACCAATAGCCAGAAAGACTTTTATGTCTATCTTTAGTCCCAACAACATTTTCAAATTGAGGTATGTCGAGTAAAATAACATCACCAGCAAATAAATCATTTCTACCGTATATTTCTATTTCGATAGAGGTAGAGTTTAGATAGTATCTATTTGAAACTTTAGGACCAGTAATATCTTTGTATCTTTGCTGTTCTCTCTCGAAATCAGTGAATATCATATATGATTTCATAACATTTTCGTCACTGAAAAAAGCATCAGTAAATTTTTCAGTATGTGGAAACCTAACTGTATCACTCAAATGTTTGTAGTCTTGAAAGCTATCTTTGTATTTAAAAATATTGTGAATATACTGTTTGTTCAATATGTCAATTTCAACAACATCAGAAATCATAGCACCAGAGTTCATTTCTGTAATCGTGTTTAATCGATTTGGTATAAAAAATGAAGTGATGTTATTCATTGCCCTATCTCTATCAGCAGGCCCCTCTATTGCAATAGAGGGGTCATACGAATATGCTTTTGCAGTAGGTTTAGATGTTCTAATCATTTCTTCATGAGTGATCATCTTAAACTTCTCTCTGTTTTGAAAGAAGTAATAATTAGAACTCTTATCATCAGCAGAGAATGATTTTCGACACAGAAAGTTGATAGCCTGAATAGGTTGTAGAGAAGGAATAACTAGAGTTTGCGTACCAGTCGTATCTTGGATTTCAATATCGTTGGCAGAGTTTTTAAAGTTGGTTTCATCTACAATGAACTCATCAAATATTAGTTGAGCCATTTTTTTAGTGGTAAAATCAATATAACTTTTTTGTACGGTTTTACTCGTGCTTATAAAATGTTGTGGTGATATAAACTTTAACCTATAATACATATAGTTTTGCTGATCACCAGGAACAGCATCTGATAAGCTATAAATTAAAAACTGTTGTGTAATCTCGTTTTCAAAAAAATCTACATATCTCAGTGTAAATATTTCTTCGCCAAGAATAGGAAAGTTATCAATTAAACCTGAAGAATCTAATAGTGTCATTTCACCAAAAAGTAAAGGCGAATCAATAGACTCGGTAAACGATATCTCTGAGATATAATCTGATATGTCAAACGCAGGTTTTTTGAGTTCACCATAACGATTGAGCGTTGCCAGTTGAATATCACAAAATCCTACGTCAAATGTATCATCACTCATTTAACAAACTTCTTAAATTTTCTAGAACTGTTGGAACATACGAAGTATTAACGAGAATGATATTTCTTAGTTCCTCATTCTCTTCCATTTCATAATCAAAACGACGTACAGCAGTCCAATCACCAGCAACAAAATCACCATTGAATGTCTGCGCTCTTATATATGAGTCTGGGCTAATCAGTATTGTCTCATCATCAGTCTTTTTCCAATGAACGATGTTATCTGTTCTGGTTGTATCTTGTCCCCATACGATAGCATCAGTGCCTGTAGGAAGTGCTTGACTCGCATACTTCTTTCTAAAATATTCAGTGAAGTTCTCATAAGTCTTTGGCCATTGAGTGTATGGGTCAACAATATCATTAGCAAAATACACTAACCAACTCATAGCAGGGTCATCATAATAAAAGTCTGCAATGTCTTCTGCTTTCTCATTTTCTCTTATTGTATAACGAAGAAAAGAATATGGGTCATTTTGTGATAGATTATTTATTAGTGATGTTTTAAGAGAGATGTTCTTTACAGACTTCTCAATCGTAAAACTACCATTAGCAAAAGCGTATTGTGTTTGTGGATAGTATCTGAAATATTTTGACATTAGAACAAAGCCTTTATTTGGGATTCAAGTGTATTTTCGGGTACTACTTCAGATGATCCACCATAATCTTCTCTAGTCCACATCTGCATTTCCTGCATAGTCACACTAAGTTTTAATGCTGCTGCATTACCACCTTCTAGAAACGCAAGTTCTCCACCACCACCATAATCAACATCAACTCTGTTAATCATACACGGCTTGAGTACAAGCGCATCAACTCCTGTAATTAAAGGTAGACAAACACTAGGATAAGATAAAAACGTTTTACCACCGGCACTCACATTACTCGCTTTAAAATCTTTATAGTAAGGAAGACTGTGATATTTAAAAAGTCTTATGATTTCTTTAATCGCATTAGTTTCAGCACGAGATTTGGGTATAAATGTCCAATTGAAAGTAAACGTTCTTAAATCAACACCATCAAATAGTAATGCTTGGAAAGGATTTCTTTTGGCTCCAGCACCAGCTTCAACACCTTGCATCACAGCGGGTGCCACTGCACTAGCAGCTTCATTAACAAAGTAAGAGGCTGCTGCTCCAGCAAGCTCTTTCATTCCCACACCTCTTGCAGCATCTACCAATGCACTTATCCCATCCGATGCTAATGCACTCGTACCGATAGCAACAGCATTACCCACTAAACCAAGTTCTGTTGCAGAAACTCTTATACCTTGAGCATCGATTAAGGCATCAGGCAAAGAAAGAAAAACAGAATCTTGAATATTTGCTCTTGCACTTGTTATTGTGCCAGAATTTCTTTCACCATACGAATATTTCTTGAACATCAAGAGCATACCAACATTTCCTAAATCAGAAGGAAATTGTACTTGGTTCACTTGATTTTCTGCTTTCTTAATATTTCGTATAGCATCTGGTGAGCGAGGCACATTAGACATGATTGAACCTTTATAAATACTTATTTACACCTATTTATAACGAAAACAATATGGCATACCGAGGAAAATTCAGACCTTCAAACTCTCATAAATATAAGGGTGACCACACTAAGATTATTTATAGAAGTCTGTGGGAACTAAAGTTTATGAGAAAATGTGATGAGAACACTGGTATCGTTCAGTGGTCGTCAGAAGAAATAATTGTGCCTTATCGCAGTTTAATTGACGGTAAGAAGCATAGATATTTCCCAGACTTCTGGGTAAAAAAGCTAAATAGTGATGTAGTACTTGTTGAGATTAAACCAATGAATCAATCTGTGCCACCACAGAAGAAGTCTAAGGTGACAAAGCGATATCTCGAAGAAGTGAAGACATGGGGCACGAACTTATCCAAGTGGCGTGCTGCCCAAGAATATTGTGATGATAGAGGTTGGACGTTTATGGTTCTAACCGAAAAAGGAGAGGCAAGAAGTTGGCGACAGTATTTGACGAACTCTTATTAAGAGGTGTGAAGAAGGGTCAAATCCCTGCTCGCACACAAACCGCACGAGAGTGGTATCGTGATGCCGCTAGAAGCACAGGTGCGCTTCAACCAGCAAAACTTGTAAAGTCTGACCCAGAACGTGGACGCTCACAGATTCGTGTGGGCGATATGTATCTATATCATTACGATCCAAAGTACAAGAAAACACTACCTTATTATGACAGATTTCCTCTTGTATTTCCTTTTAAGAAAGTTCCAAAAGGTTGGCTGGGCATCAACATGCACTATCTACCGTTACAGCTTCGTGCAAAGTTGATGGACAATCTATATGATCTAGCGTCAAATAAAAAATACGATGAGACAACAAGATTGCGTTTAAACTATGATGTGTTAAATGGGGCAGCGAAGTTTAGACTATTCAAGCCTACAATACATCGTTATTTGATTAGCCGTGTAGAATCTAGAATGATTTACATAAACCCATCTGAATGGGACATTGCGTTGTTTCTACCTCTTGAGAGATTTTATGAAAACAAAGGCCGTATCAAAAAAGGTCAAGTCTACAAAGACTCCAGACAAATGATTAGAGGAAGCTAATAATGGCATTTAATGTAGCAGATTTCAGAGCGCAAATATCAAGCTCTAAATTTGGCGGTCTTGCGCTTGCAAATAAGTTCATTGTACGAATTACACCACCTTCTAAAATATTTGCTGGTGATGGTGATTCCTTTCCTACAATGGAACAGTTGACTTTCTTCTGCAACACCACAAGTCTTCCAGGAAAGACCATAAACACATTTGATTACAAGCCTATTGCTTACGGGCAAGTCAACAAGATGCCCATCTCACGGTCGAATGATACATTTACAACAAGTTTCTTTGGTGATTCGAACTATCTGATAATGGGCTTCTTTCAGCGATGGTTAAACTACATCGTACAAGATGGTGGTGAAGTTTTTGACGGTAGAGGTTATAGAGAGATTGGATATAAAGAAGACTATGCTTGTACGATAGAAATTATTGGATACGATTACGATAGTTCCGAAAAAGTTGTATATACGTTATATGAAGCATATCCAACACAGATTGGTGCTGTATCGATGGGATGGGAACAAAACGATACGTTGATTCAGATTCCTATTGAGTTTACATATGATGATATGTCGATTGATAGATCATCAGCAAACAGTTCTGACGTTAATAAGCCTAGAACACCAGTAGGATTATTCACTCGAATTGCACAAGCAGCATCTATTGCTGGCGTAATAAATACAATTAACAGACCTCGAAATATACAAGATTTGATTAATCAAGGAACAACAATCCGAACTCTAGGAAGAGGACTCGGAGTACTTTAACGGAGTGATTTAAACTATGGCATTACCTAAAATTGATACCCCTACATTCATGCTTGAATTACCATCTACAAAAGAGAATATCAAGTATCGGCCATTTACCGTCAAAGAAGAAAAAATTCTTCTAATGGCATCACAAGGCAAAGAAGAAAAAGATATTCAAAATGCGATAGAGCAAATTTTGACAAATTGCATTATCAGTGATATTAACGTTAAAACTCTAGCTCCATATGATATTGAATATTTGTTTTTAAATTTGAGGGCAAAGTCTGTAAACAATATTATCGAACTAAAAATTACTGATGATGAAGACAACATCGAATATGACATTAGTATTAATCTAGATGATATTAAAATAACAATGCCCGAAAGAAACAACATTATTCAAATAAACGATAGTATCTCTCTGATAATGAAAGACCCAGATTATGCTACAGTGAAAAAACTTGAGAAAAAGTCAGAAGATCAGGTGATGAATAGTATTCTTATTGAATGTATTGATCAGATTTTAGTAGATGACGATGTTATTCTTTTGAAGGATCACACGAAAAAAGAACAAGATGAGTTTATCAATTCATTCAGTTCTAAAGACATGAGAAATGTTGAAGAATATTTCAACTTGATGCCTAAATTATCCCACGACGTATCTTACACTAGAGAAGATGGAACAGAAGTAACGAAAACGCTCGAAGGGATGCAAAGTTTTTTTACTTAATGATGATCCATAATAATATCTCTAATTATTATAAGGTCATCTTTTCCTTAGTCCAACATCATAAATATTCTATAACCGAAATTGAAAATTTGATACCATTCGAACGTGACTTATATGTTGAAATGCTTATTGATCATATTGAAGAACAAAATGCAAAACAACAAGGATAACGTCAAGTGTCTGAAGAAGAAACTAACACCGTCACCATTGATGCAGCGGCTTTGCCTGGTGCTGATGCAAATGGTGATGGTCATGTCTCACAAGAAGAGATGGATATGTACCTTGAGTTCAAGCGTAAAGAGTTAGAAGACGCTGATGCTCGTAGAGATGCGATGAGGCAAATGACTTGGTTTGCTTTGTTTGGAATGCTTCTGTATCCGTTTAGTATCTTCTTCACTTCGTTATTTGGTGTAGACAAAGCAGCAGTGATTATTGGTAACATTGCACCAACATACTTTGTAGCAATCTCTGCACTTGTTGCTGCTTACTTTGGTGCTAATGCTTACAGTGATAAGAAGGGTAGTAAACCATCAGGTAAACCATCAACACCTGTTAAGAAATAGCTTACTCTAAACATCATTAGCGATAACGCTATTATACCATGTTTGGAGAAAAAGTCAATAGGAAAATAGAAGAAAATGGCTGAAGCAACATTAAATGACGTAATGAAGACGATGCGAGAAGAGGGTATGCAGACTCGTGATACGGGCGCTAACTCTCTTAGAGTTGCTATCGACTCTCTTAACATGACTGTCAACGCACTAGGTAATATTAATAACAGTTTAAAATTCTTTACCGAGACTTTTCTAGAAAATATGAAGCGTAGTCGTCGTGAAGCATTATTAGCCAATAATGCTAGACCAGAACTTCTTGCTTCGCTGGGAAAACAATCAGGTGAAGAAAAAGAGAAAGAAGTTGACGTTCCTAAAAAGAAAGGTGGTATTCTTGCTAGTCTTTTCGGTTCTCTAGGCGCTTTAAGTTTAAGCGGAATTGTAAAAAGTATAGGTGGTGGACTTCTTAGCTCATTTAAACTCTTATTCAGCCCAAAAGCACTACTTAAAATATTTGCTAAGTTTGCCTCTAAATTTGGACCTATTGCTATTGTTGCAGGTATTATTGCATCGATAAGCGGCGCTATTTCCTCATTTATGGAAAGCGATGCGGACACATTATTTGGTAGAATTTATGATGGTTTTCTTGGTTCAATAGGGCAAGTGATAGAGTTCTTTACTTTTGGTTTTATAAAAAAGGAACAAATAGAAGAACTTCTAAAACCACTTAGTGACTTCATGGATGATGTTGGAATTTTTGTATTGGAAATGATCGACCAGCCTGGAATAGCGATTGATACAGCTATTGCATCAATGAAAAAAGTTGGTATATGGTTCTCAGATGTGCTGGGTGATCTTTTTGAGAGTTTAGGTTTAGATGACTTAGCAAAAACTCTTTTTGGAACAAAAGTTTCAGGCGAAATGGTAGCTAAATTTTTCAAGAATTTGTTCAACCCAAAACCAGAAGAGGGCTACTTCAGCATCGTAAAACTATTAACTGATGTGTGGGATACTTCTAAAAAAGCAGTCGAAACTACTACTTCAAACGTGTCAAAGTTCTTCACTAACTTGTTTTCTTCAACGCCAGAAGATGGTTACTTCAGTATAGCAAAGGTATTGAGTGATTTATTTACGTCTGCTAAGACCACGTTAATTGCTGGTAAAGAGTCCGTGTCGAAGTTTTTCTCTAGTCTATTCTCTTTGACACCAGACGAAGGTTATTTCAGCATAGCAAAAGTATTAAACGATTTATTTACGTCTGCTAAGACCACGTTAATTGCTGGTAAAGAGTCGGTATCAAAGTTCTTTACCAACTTATTCGCTGAGAAGCCAGAGGAAGGTTACTTCAGCATAAGAAAAGTATTATCTGATTTATTCACGAATGCTAAGACCACGTTAGTTGCTGGTAAAGACACAGTAGTAAAGATTTTTACAAATCTATTTTCTTCAGAGCCAGAAGATGGTTACTTTAGCGTAGTCAAAATGGTTATAGATGCTTTTAATTCTGTTTCAAATTTAGCAGAAACGTTTTATACTAAAGTTCAGAATCTTGTTGCTGAGAATATAGTTGATCCAATAGGTAATGCGTTTACCAGTGCTGGCAAATTCATGTCATCCCTACCAGATAGGATTATGCTTACGATTGAAGAAATTTGGATTAAGACTATGGCAGATTTGAAAATTGGTTTCATTAAGTTTGCAGGTTTTGTAAACACCCTTCCAGATAGGGTTTTGCTTGCTGCTGAGTCAGCATTAGCTAGTACCCGACTTGGCAGACGGTTTGTCGATGAAGAAGGTATTAAAGCGAGACAAGAAGCGCTTGATGCAAAAGCTGGAGGCGATCAAGCAAATATTGATGCAATAACCGCACAAGAAGCTGCTGATTTAGAAGCGCTTCGGCTAAAAAAAGCTGCGTTAAACACTGATGCAATAACTGCGAAAAAAGATACCGATTTGGAAGCAGCCCGGCTAAAAAAAGCTGCGATGGATAAATTTGAAAGAGAATACGATGCTCAAGTGGCTGCTCCTGTTGTTGTTAGTGGTGGTAGTGTTGGGCAACAGATAACTGGTGGCACACATTATCATGGTCCAGTAACAAATGCCCCTTCAGTGACTCAGAGCGCTCCGGGTGGGTATAGCTCTCAGCTTCCAACACAATCAAGCTATATGTAACCAAATAAAAAGGGGAGCTAAAAAGCTCCCCTTTCTCTTAGTCTTCAGCCAACTTCTTGAAGAACGATAAACTATCATCCTCCGCATCATCAACTGTATCCATTGCCCACGACGGCGATGAATCTTCAGTCTTGCGTTCAGGAGCAGATGCTTCCTTGAACTGAGGCTTGAAGTCCATCACCGTCGGCTCGTCTTCCTGAGCGGTCGTTTTGGGTGCGTGTGAACCGCCATCAAGAGCGAGTACCCGATAGAGTTTAGTCTTCAGGTCATCATAGCTCTTGAAGTTCTTAGGATCGACGAGTTCTTGTAGGGAGTGCTGCGACTTCCAGATACGTTCCAACTCATCATCATCAGTATGAAGAGGAGTGGCAGAAGCAAAATCGGAACGGTCGTAGTTACGATATCCTTCTACATTACGAATCTTGAGATTGAAGTTTGCACCTTCCCAAAAGTCAAAAGGATTCACTGGAGTCTCATCTTCAAACTGAGGATTCATTGCTTCGTTCAGCTTGTCGAAAATCTTCTT
>Ga0209251_1000475_pt1 | contig 35983 bp, 33 predicted proteins | sample SaaInlV_100m_DNA_6_FD_184665 | JGI IMG/M metagenome (GOLD analysis project Ga0209251, IMG submission 184665) | Marine microbial communities from expanding oxygen minimum zones in the Saanich Inlet - Saanich Inlet SI073_LV_10m_DNA (SPAdes) (version 2) | ecosystem: Environmental > Aquatic > Marine... | reverse complement strand
TCGGGATTACGCCCAACCTCATGCACAGGCCAACTGGTATTGGTGCTCGGGATTCGCTCTCCGTTCTCGTCTAGATCCGCTGTGCCCCAAATCATATGGTGGAAGATATAGCGCCCGCCTACCGTATCGCGTCCGGTCCCCTGTTCGTTATCGACGTCGTTAACCTCAACAATTTCTACCGATTTAACCCAGCGGTCTTCGGTTAATCCCGTTGGCACGCGGTCGATTTCGCCCCACCAATCGGGGGTACCGGCAAGTTTGGTTACCGAATTGGTTGTGACAACGAGATCGGGCAACCCCGCAGTCCATTTTACGCTGTCGTCGAACACCAGCGCTTCGGGGGCATCTGCGACCTCACCTTTCGGCGTCCCGCTGCGCGCCCACGTAGAAATCGCGGCGAGCTCGGCATCGCTTAGGGAAGGATCGTTCTTGTAACGTTGAATGCCGATGCTTTTCTCCATATACCATGGAGGCATAGCACCCGCGCGATCACGCAGGCCTGTTTTGTATTCGATGAGTCCCGCAAACGGCGCGACCTCTTCGTAGGTCACGAGCGACATCGGACCAGCGCCGCCGGGTCTGTGGCAGTTCTGGCAACTGCGTTGCAGAATCGGTTCTATGTCTTTGTGGAAGGTAACCTCACCAGCGCCTAATGCCTGGGCTGAGCCCAAAAGCGCAAGGGTCGAGAGCGCGAACGCGCCTGTGAACATCGAGCGGGATTTCTGGACAATTCTTTTTGTGCTTTTTATTGCCTTCTCCATTGCCTTCTCCGTTTTGCTTTTATAATCGAGCGATGAACGACATCAAGTGACGAGGCAGATTTATACCGCCATGCCCGATTGTTGTCCCGAATGAATTTCTGGTCAAGAACCAAAAAAGGCAAGCGTGCGATTGCCGGCCCAATCGGCTGTTTAAAAAGAAGAAAGCGCTAACTATTGATTTAGATCAACAGTAACGGGTGTGACCTAGGCGTGACTTAGGTGTGATTTACCCTATTGAAAACGAAAAAAGGGCTGCCCTCTCGGACAGCCCTTTTTTCTTTTAACCAAGTCAGCTAAAGCGCTTTTGCTGCGCTTCGGCACACGCGAAAATTTACCAATCAATCTATAAATCGCGCGCCGACTAAGGCTATAACTTACTCAGCAGCGTCTGCTGCAGCCATCTCTTGCTTCTCTTCGTCAGAAATCTCTTTCATGCTGAGTTTGATACGGCCACGCGCATCGAGGTCTAAACACTTAACGAGAATTTCTTGGCCTTCGGTGAGATATTCTTCAACGCTCTCGACACGCTCATCAGAAATCTGTGAGATATGCACGAGTCCGTCTTTACCAGGCAGAATTGTGACGAATGCTCCGAAGTCTACGATACGCGCCACTTTACCGCGGTAAATTCGACCCACTTCTGCTTCGGCAGTAATGGCGTTAACCATGTCGATTGCTGCGTCGCGCGAAGAGGCGTCTTCGCCGTAGATGCGCACGTTACCGTCGTCATCGATATCAACCGAGGCGCCAGTCTGCTCGGTGATACCGCGAATAACCGCGCCACCCTTACCGATAACGTCGCGGATCTTGTCTGGATCGATTTTGAGCATAGCCATCGAAGGCGCATTCTCAGAGACGCTGTCGCGTGACTTCGCGAGCACTTTATTCATCTCAACGAGGATGTGATTACGCGCAGTGTTAGCCTGCTCGAGCGCAATCTCCATGATCTCTTCGGTGATGCCTTGGATTTTAATATCCATCTGCAGCGCAGTAACGCCTTCAGCTGTACCGGCTACCTTAAAGTCCATGTCGCCGAGGTGATCTTCGTCGCCGAGGATGTCGGTAAGTACCGCGAAGCGCTCGCCTTCTTTGATCAAACCCATAGCGATACCGGCAACAGGTGCTTTAAGAGGCACGCCCGCATCCATCATCGCAAGGCTGCTACCGCAGACTGACGCCATTGAGCTCGAGCCGTTTGACTCGGTGATCTCAGACACCACGCGGATCGCGTAAGGGAAGTCTTCTTCGCGTGGCATAACCGCTGCGATGCCGCGACGCGCGAGGCGGCCGTGGCCAATTTCGCGGCGCTTAGGGCCACTCATGAAGCCCGTTTCGCCAACCGAGTACGGAGGGAAGTTGTAATGCAACATGAACGGGTCTTTGCGCGAACCACCGAGGTCTTCGATGATTTGCGAATCGCGCAGCGCGCCAAGCGTAGTCACAACAATTGCCTGAGTCTCGCCACGTGTGAAGAGCGCCGAGCCGTGTGCGCGAGGCAGCAGGCCAGTTTCTACTTCGATTGCGCGGACAGTCTTCGTGTCGCGACCGTCGATGCGAGGCGCACCGTCGAGAATACGATTACGCACGGTGCTCTTCTCGAGCTTACCAAACGCCGCTTTAACGTCCGCAGCAGATACGCCTGCTTCTTCGTCGGCTAGTGCTTCGACTGCTTCGGTTTGAATCGCGCCAATGCGATCGTAACGCGCCATTTTGTCGGACACCTGATAGGCATCGATAACAGCAGCTTCAAATTTTTCAGCAAGCGCCGCTTTAAGCGCAGCATTTTCTTCAGCAGCAACCCACTCCCATGAAGGCTTGCCAGTTTCGGCCTTGAGCTCTTCGATCGCAGTAATAACGGCCTGCATTTCTTGATGTGCAAACAACACGGCACCAAGCATCTCGTCTTCGCTGAGCTCTTTCGCCTCAGACTCAACCATAAGTACCGCAGACTTTGTGCCGGCAACAACCATGTCGAGTAGCGACGATTGGAGTTCGCTGTTAGTTGGGTTCAGCATATAGCCTTTTTCTGCGTCGTAACCAACGCGCGCCGCGCCGATAGGCTCAGCGAAAGGAATACCCGAAATAGAGAGTGCCGCAGAGGCACCAATGAGCGCTGCGATATCTGCGTCTTCGTTTTTGTCGGCTGAGATAACGGTACAGACAACCTGCACTTCGTTCATGAAACCCTTAGGGAATAATGGACGGATCGGACGGTCGATGAGGCGCGATGTAAGCGTCTCTTTCTCAGTTGGACGTCCTTCGCGCTTGAAAAAGCCGCCAGGGATTTTGCCTACTGCGTAGGTCTTTTCTTGATAGTTAACTGTGAGCGGAAAGAAATCCGCGCCAGGGTTTGCCTTTTTGCGGCCAACAACGGTCGCGAGTACTTGGCTATTACCCATTGTCACGATAACCGAGCCTGTAGCTTGGCGTGCGACTTTTCCTGTTTCCAGCGTGACGGTTTGATTACCGTACTGGAATGTTTTAACGACTGGATTAAACATACTTTTTCCTATTTTCTTTAAAAAACGCAGGCCAACTCATCAGGCCATGCGCTAGTTAATCCGGTTAATTGATTTGCGTTACGAGCACGCGACGCTGATTAGCGACGCAGGCCTAGACGCTTGATCAGAGAGGAATAGCGATCGACGCTCTTGCGCTTGAGGTAGTCAAGCAGCTTACGACGGCTGTTAACCATACGAATGAGACCGCGACGCGAATGGTGATCGTGGATATGCTCTTTGAAGTGTCCCTGCAGCTCATTAATGTTTGCTGTCAGTAGCGCAACTTGAACTTCGGGTGAACCAGTGTCGCCCTCGCCCTGTGCATAATCCTTGATGATTCCTGCTTTTACTTCAGCTGATAAAGCCATTTTCTTACTCCATAAATATGCGATTAATTGTTAGTCGCCGACATCCTTTTCAATCAGACTAACCATGCATATTAATAGTTAGCTGAGGTCTTCCCTGAGTGCTTCATGCACTTATCCAAGCGTCGCTCTTTACTGCTTAGTTGAGCGCTCGCTCTGAATTTTTAAATACTCGTTACTCGCCAGGCGATGCAACCACCAGTCGCTTGGGTGCGACATTCCCGTCATCGTCTATGCAGCCAATGCCGATGAACTCGCCTTCTTCGTAAAGCCGCACAAGCCCGTCGGCTGGCGCTTGGCTAACCTGAACTGGCTGGCCATGCTTTAGAAACTGCGCCGTGTAACTCGGCAGCTGCACGGCAGGTAAATCGTCTATCGCTTTGTCCATTGGCATGAGGTGCGCGTCTATCGCGTCGAACCCTCCTGCCTCTTTTTTAGCCTCGAGCGCTTCGAGCGTGACACTGTCTTCGATAGAGAAGACGCCGGCACGAAGTCGCCGGAGCGCGATTATATGCCCTCCGCAGCCAAGAATCTGCCCCAAATCGTCGGCAATGGTCCTTATGTAAGTCCCCTTACTGCAATCGACTTCGATCTCGATCACGTTTGCGTCAGCATCAACATCTGTCAATTCGATCGAATAGATCGTAATGGCGCGCGCCTTACGTTCTACCGTCTTGCCTTGCCGCGCTAGCTTATACAGCGGTTGGCCGTCTTGCTTGAGCGCCGAATACATAGGCGGCACCTGCTCTATCTCGCCTTCGAAGCCTCTAAGCGCTGCCTTTACTGCAGCCTCATCGATGGTAAAACCCTCGACCTTGGCGATCACCTCGCCCTCGCTGTCGGCGGTGTCGGTCCGCTCGCCCAGCTTTATCCGCGCGCGATACGCTTTATCCGAATCGAGCAAGAACTGCGACACCTTGGTTGCCTCGCCCAAACACAGCGGCAAAACACCGGTCGCAAGTGGGTCTAGACTACCTGTGTGGCCCGCCTTGTTGGCATCAAACAAGCGCTTTACTACCTGAAGCGCTCGATTCGAGCTGCCACCAAGTGGTTTATCCAACACGACAATGCCGTGTATGTGTCGCCCTTTTTGCTTTCTGCGCGCCACGCTTAGCTATTATCGTCGGCAGGCAGATCGTCGCCATGCTGGGCCATATCGGCCTTAAGCGCGCTGTCGATGAGGCTCGACAACTGCGCGCCGTTCTCGATGCTCGAGTCGTAGCGAAACTGAAGCTTAGGCACAGAACGCAGCGCGAGGCGCTTCGCTAAAAGCGTTCGAAGAAAGCCCGCGGCTTGGTTAAGCGCTTTGAGGTTCTCTTCGACCTCGAGCTTGTCCAGATCGCCGGGGCTGCTCAGCGCATCGTTCGCCTCGTCGCTCGCGCTCGGTGTGTTAAGCACCGTGACGAACACCCTCGCATGCGCGAGATCGCGGCTTACATCGACGCCTGTTACCGACACCATGCCCACGCGTGGATCGCTCACTTCGAGCTGGATCAACGTTGCCAATTCGCGCTGGATCTGATCCGCCACGCGTTGGCCTCTTGGAGTCATGTTTGCCATCTAGTTCCTTGCTACTTTTCGCAATACTGCGACGCGCTAAAGCGTACGAGCGATCTCGGTTGTTTTGTACACTTCGATTTTGTCGCCGACGCGCACGTCGGTATAGTTTTTCACACCGATACCACATTCGACGCCGTTCTTAACCTCATTCGCGTCGTCTTTAAAGCGGCGCAATGACTCAAGCTCACCTTCATAAATCACCACGTCATCGCGTAGCACGCGAATGGGTTTGTTGCGGTGAATCGTGCCTTCGATAACCATCGAGCCGGCGATCTGGCCGAACTTAGGTGAAGTAAACACGTCGCGCACTTCGGCAACACCGAGAATTTCTTCGCGGATTTCGGGCGACAACATACCGCCCATAATCGCTTTCACATCGTCGAGCACATTGTAGATGACGTTGTAATAGCGAAGCTGAAGGCCTTCGTTGTCGATGATTTCTTTTGAGGTTTTGTCGGCGCGCACATTAAATCCAACGATCATCGCTTTCGATGTTGCTGCAAGGTGAACGTCGTTTTCGGAAATGCCACCGACACCTGAGGACACGACCTTTACCTGCACCTCGTCCGTGTTCATTGCAACGAGCGAAGCCGTTAATGCCTCGAGCGTGCCGCGCACATCGGTTTTGAGAATAATATTGAAAATGCTGAGGTTCGGCTTGCCGATGCCTGCGAACATATTATCGATAAGCGCAGCTTGCTGCATCGCTTGTACTGAATCTTTTAGGCGTGTGCGGCGGAACTCGGCCACCTCTTTCGCTTTTTTCTCATCGGCGAGCACAACAAACTCATCGCCTGCGTCGGGCACACCAGTAAGGCCAAGAATTTCGACAGGAATAGAAGGGCCCGCCGACTTAATGTTCACACCGTTCTCATCTACTAAAGCGCGGACGCGTCCGTATTCTTTACCGACCAGTACGATATCGCCTGTACGAAGTGTGCCGTTCTGCACAAGTACCGACGCAACCGCGCCGCGGCCTTTATCGAGACGCGATTCAACCACAACGCCCTGCCCAGGCACGTCGGTATAGGCAGTGAGCTCCATCAATTCGGCCTGCAGCAAAATAGCTTCGAGAAGCTTGTCAACGCCGTCACCGGTATGAGCAGACACAGGGATAAACTGTGTGTCGCCGCCCCAATCGTCAGGAATTACTTCCATCGCCGCAAGCTCGTTCTTCACGCGGTCGGGGTCTGCGCCCTCTTTGTCCATCTTATTAATCGCTACCACTAAAGGCACGCCAGCGGCCTTCGCATGCTGCACGGCCTCGGCGGTTTGCGGCTTCACACCGTCGTCGCCGGCTACGACCAACACGATGACATCGGTTGCTTTCGCACCACGTGAACGCATCGCGCTAAACGCCGCGTGTCCCGGGGTGTCGAGGAAGCTGACCATGCCGTGGTCTGTGTCTACATGGTAGGCACCGATATGCTGCGTAATGCCGCCCGCTTCGTGCGACGCGACTGTCGACTTACGAATATAGTCGAGCAGCGAGGTTTTACCGTGGTCAACATGGCCCATCACTGTGACAACTGGCGCGCGCGTAATTTTTTCTTCGCCAATTTCGGCGGCCAATGACTCGGCGAGCTGCTCTTCGAGTGCATCTTCGGAAACGAAGTTCGGACGATGGCCCATTTCTTCGACCAGCAGCGTGGCTGTGTCGGCGTCGACAACGTGATTAATATTGGCCATCACGCCCATCTTGAATAGTGCTTTAACAACCGCTGCCGCTTTGACAGTCATCTGTTGAGCAAGGTCGGTTACCTTATTGGCTTCGCCAATTTTGATATCGCGAACGACCGCCTCAGTTGGCATCTCAAATGCCTGAGTAGAACCCGACAACCGATTGCGGCCGCGACGGCCACCACGGCGGCGACCTTCGCTGTCTCCGCCTTCGAGAACAAACGCGTCGTTTACATGCAACGTGCGGTTCTGACGTTTAGCTGGCTTGCCCTTAGTCGTACGAGCCTGCGTCCGCTTCTTCTCGGCCTCGTCGTCGATCTCTTTCTTGGTAGCAGGCTTGCGCTTAGCGCCAGGCTTATCGGCACGGGCAGAGGCTGCTTCTTCGGAAGGAACGTCGGGGACGATTAGTGCCGCTGCGGGGGCTGACGGCGCAGCAGGTGCCGGTTCGTCGGCAGTCGCTTTCGCTGCCTCTGCAGCTGCGGCGATCGCCGCTTCGGCGGCAACAACGGGATCTGGCGCAACAATCGCGGGCTCGACTGCAACCGGCTCTTCGGGGACGACCTCTTCTTCGACTTCGGTGCGCTTAACGTACGTACGCTTTTTACGCACCTCCACGTTAACGGTCTTACCACGACCCGAGCTCGACGCGCTCTTCAGCGTGCCTAGCGTTTTGCGCTTTAGCGTAATCTTGCTTGGAGCAGCTGCGCCCTCACCTTCCCCATGACTTCCACGCAACGACTGCAACAGCGTGTTCTTATCGTCATTAGAAATAATCTCGTCGGCCTTCTTGTGCGGTAAGCCTGCGTCCTTTACTTGCGACAGCAGCTTATCGACATCGACTCCGACGACTTTGGCGAGTTCGCTTATGGTTACATCTGCCATTCAATCTACTCCAGTTTTCTTGCGCGCTATGCGCGCTCTGTGCCGGTTTCTCTTAACTTCACCGGCCGGCTGCCTCGCAGCCCTCACTAAATGTCTAATTCATCGGTTCGGCCTCGAACCACAGAGCCGCGCGACTTTCGTCCGCAGCCCAGCTACCAACTATTCGAACCATGGCGCACGTGCGGTCATAATCAATTGCCCCGCTCTTTCCTCTGTCATGCCTTCGATTTCCATCAGCTCATCGGTAGCCTGCTCCGCGAGGTCTTCCATGCACAGAATGCTGCGCTTCGCGAGTTCTAGCGCGAGCTCTTTATCCATGCCTTCCATATTCATTAAATCGTCTGCCACATTCATCGACGACAGATCTTCCTCGGATGCAATCGCCTGAGTTAACAACGCGTCTTTCGCGCGGTTGCGTAGCTCTTCGGCAATCTCCTCGTCGAATCCGTCGATAGACAGAATTTCTTCCATCGGTACATACGCGATCTCTTCGAGAGAGGTAAAGCCTTCGCTAACGAGCACCTCGGCAGTTTCGTCATCGACATCGAGCTTGGCCATAAACATTTCGATGAGGCCAACCGATTCTTTTTCTTGTTTCTCGGCGGCTTCTTCTTCGCTCATAACGTTAATAGTCCAGCCGGTTAATTCGGCCGACAAACGCACGTTCTGACCATTGCGCCCAATCGCCTGCGCGAGATTATCTTCTTCAACCGCAACGTCCATTGTGTTGCTGTCTTCATCCATTATGATGGAGGCGACTTCGGCGGGTGACATCGCGTTAATTACGAGCTGCGCCGGATTGTCATCCCACAAAATGATGTCGATACGTTCGTTCGACAGCTCGCCAGAAACAACCTGCACGCGCGAACCGCGCATACCCACACAGGCGCCCACGGGGTCGATACGGCCGTCGTTAGTCGACACAACGATTTTCGCGCGTGAGCCGGGATCGCGCGCCGCGGCGCGGATTGAAATAATTTGCTCGTTGATCTCTGGCACTTCTATTTTGAAGAGCTCGATCAGCATCTGCGGCGAGGTGCGGCTCAAAAACAGCTGAGGTCCGCGCTGCTCGGGGCGCACGTCGATGAGCAATGCGCGGATGCGGTCGCTCATACGGAAATTTTCGCGCGGGATCATCTGATCGCGCATGAGAATGGCTTCGGCGTTGCCGCCTAGGTCTACAATAATGCTCTCGCGAGTGACTTTCTTTACTGTACCGGTAACCAGCTCGCCGATTTTGTCTTTGTATTCGTTCAGAACGATTTCGCGTTCGGCGTCTCGTACTTTTTGAACAATCACTTGCTTCGCAGTCTGCGCAGCGATGCGGCCGAAAGGCACATTGTCGATCTTCTCTTCGATCTTGCTGCCTACCTCAAGCGCCGCGTCTCGCTCCTGTACCTGCTCGAGCATGTACTGAGTAAATTCGTTGACGTATTCGTCGTCGGCGACCACCGTCCAGATGCGGAAGGTCTCGTATTCGCCCGTTTTGCGGTCTACCGCAACTCGGCAATCGATCTCTTCTTCTTCGTTGAGCTTTCTAGTTGCCATTGCAAGCGCTGATTCGATTGCCTCGAAAATCACCTCGCGCGAGACGCCCTTCTCGTTAGAGACCGCGTCAACAACCATCAATATTTCTTTACTCATCATAACAGTGTCACCTTACTCGAAACTTGCGCCGGCCAGACCGGGGCACAGAGTAACCATAGCTAAAAGTCGATATTGGCCTTGTCGATATCTGCGAGCGTAATCTCGATCAGCTCGCCGTCGTCGGCATCGATGGCATCGATCGCCAGACCAATCCTGTCGTCTACTACCTTTTTAATCACGCCCTTAAACCGGCGGCGTCCCTGCAGCGCGCTGCGCAGGCGTACGTTAACCTTCTCGCCTACATACAACGCAAATTGCTCCGCGGTAAACAGCGGCCTATCCATCCCTGGCGACGACACCTCGAGGGTATATTCGCCGGTGATCGGATCTTCGACATCTAGCAAGGCGCTAACCTGACGGCTCACTTTCTCGCAATCTTCGATCCCTATGCCTTCTTCGTGCTCGATATACACGCGCAGCAGTGAATATTTGCCCTGCTGCTGTAGCTCGATCCCCCACAGAATAAGCCCCAACGCCTCTACTGTCGGCGCTATCAATTCGGCTATCTGTACGGCTGCGTTCTTCACTCGTTATTCCCTAAAATCTCTGTTCTTCTTGTCACGAAACATTCTCGCTAACAAGATAACTCGCCAACAAGACAACTCGCTAACAAGACCAAGAGTCGCGAGCACAAACAACACATACAAAAAATGGGCTCAAGGCCCACTTCAAATACCTTGGCGCCGACCCATGCGAGGCGACGCAAAGTGAATGTCAATGACGCCTTGAAGCGCCTCAATCGCACGAAATCAGCTTCTCTAACGCGACCGTCTTACCCAGCCAAATTTGGCAGGGTGCGCATTATAACCGGAATTGGCTGAAAACCGCAATGCTGCTGGGGTGTTTCCAATCTGACATCCAGCCGATTCCCTTAGCCGACTAAATGCCAGATTAGCGCTTAATGCATCCTAACCTACCGGTAGATCGCCGCACGCGCAGCCGCGTGGGTTTGCAGCGAGTAGAGGATGTCATCGTTCTGAATCATGCCGATGAAGACAAGATTCTCAACCGGATCAATCCAGAACCAAGAGCCGGCAATACCCCACCACCAGTGCGTGCCCTGCGAAGCGCCTTGATAAGCCTCAGAATTTTCGACAATCGCAAAATCCAGGCCAAAGACGTTACCCGGATAGAGCCCGCCGATATTTTCCACAGCTGCCGGCAGTTGGTTGGTGCGCATCAGCTCGATCGCCTCGGGCGACAGCAGTTGTTCGCCGTTGTGCATGCCCTTGTTCAGGTGCATTTGAACAAACTGTAGATAGTCGGCTGCGGTCGAGGTTAAGCCTCCACCGCCAGATTCGAACACCGGCGCGCTCTTAAAGTCGTAACCCCCAGCAATACCGCCGCGGTTGTCGGTGCGGCGCAGCGTGCCGTCGCTGTTAGGTGCGTATTGGCGCGAGAGGCGATGCGCATTTTCGGGCTTCACAAAAAAGCCTGTATCCACCATGCCGAGCGGATCGAATAGGCGCTGCTGTAGAAACTCGCCGAAGCTCATTCCCGACAGGCGTTCGACCATATAGCCCTGAACGTCGACAGAAATACTGTAAACCCACTGCGTGCCGGGCTGATAGCCGAGGGGAATGTCTTTTAGTGCAGGCATCGAATCAGCAAGCGACGTACCGGTGAGATCCATCACTCCAGCCTTAGCATAGGCTTCGGCAACCGGCCCCTGCGAGAGAGGCGGGGTATACAGCAGCCCGCCGGTATGGCTCATTAACTCTCGTACTGTCATCGCATGCTCTGCGGGCTCGGTTTCCCAGCTGCCATCGTCGTTCTGCGATGCGAACACCTGCATACCAGCAAGCTCGGGCAGATGCATTTCAACGGGATCGTCGAGCTTAAATTTACCCTCGTCCCAGAGCATCATCAGCGCCGTGCCAGTCACCGGCTTGGTCATCGAGAATATGCGGAAGATCGTGTCTGTCTGCATAGGCACCTGATCTTCGACGTTTTGGTAGCCCATGGCCTCGGTCATAAGGACTTCACCATTCTGCGCGACCGTTACTACGGCGCCGGAGAGCTTTCCCGCCTCGATGCGAGACTTTAGGTCTGTGGTGACGGCCTCTAATTGCTCCGGGCCAACGTCGGCGTTGGCTACACTGCCAAAAATTGCCAAGCAGGTGAGAATTGTCGTTGCGGCTGCGTTACGCAGGTTGCTCAGGTTGCGCAGAAAGTGTCCTTTCATGTATTCCTCCAAGAATCTATTTTTGGGCGTCGCACTGGTCAGCGAGGGTTCGGTCATTAGAGCATCTAAATTGCGCTGAAAAAAGTCTGATAGAGCCTGTCAACGCCGCAATAAGGAGCAGTTACCTCACGCCGCTACGGGGTCTTTACGCGATCAGAACTTTTTCGAGCGCCTCGACGTAGAAATAGGTGTGGCAAATAGCTTAGTCTTAGACAACTTGCAGCCAAGTCAAAGCGGCGCGTGCCCTCTGAGCAACCAAAACTAAATACGTTGGATTATTGTTCAAAAATTAACGGAGTCTTCATGAAAATCGGTGCACCTAAAGAAACAATGAACTCAGAAGCGCGCGTTGCGCTAACGCCCGAAAGTGCGCAAAGGCTCCAAAAACTCGGCTACGAATGCGTTGTCGAAGCCGGCGCAGGCTTGGCTGCCTCACTCCCGGACGCAGCTTACGAGGCGGCTGGGGTTACGGTAGTCGGCTCTGCGGCGGAACTGTGGAGCCAGGCCGACATTATTGTCAAAGTACGAGAACCCTCAGCCGACGAGCTAGACGCCTTTCCTTCGAACAAAATACTGGTGAGCTTCATTAATCCCGCCTCCAATGAGCCCTTGCTTGAGCAAATGAGGGTCAAGAACACGAGCGTTCTAGCCATGGATATGGTGCCCAGAATTAGCCGTGCGCAAAAGATGGATGCGCTATCGTCGATGGCGAACATCGCAGGCTACAGGGCTGTTATCGAAGCCAGCAATAACTTTGGCCGATTCTTTACAGGACAGATGACCGCTGCCGGCAAAGTGCCGCCAGCGAGAGTATTAGTGCTGGGTGCTGGCGTAGCCGGACTCGCAGCTATTGGAACGTCGGTCTCACTCGGCGCTATTACGCTGGCGTTTGATGTGCGCCCCGAAGTCTCGGAGCAGATCGAATCGATGGGCGCAGAATTTGTTTTCTTGGAATTCGATGAAGAGCAACTCGACGGCGCGGCTACCAACGGCTACGCGCCGCCCTCTAGCCAAGCTTTTATCGACAAGCAGCGCGAGAAATTTCGTGAGCTGGCGCCCTCTGTAGATATCGTTATCACCTCGGCGCTCATCCCTAATCGACCCGCGCCAGAGCTGTGGACTGACGACATGGTTGCGAGCATGAAGCAGGGCTCTGTCATCGTTGACCTTGCTGCCGAGCGTGGCGGCAACTGCGCGCTAACAAAACCTGGCGAGAAATATGTAACCGACAATGGCGTTACTATTGTTGGCTACACCGACTTCCCAAGTCGCATGGCCGCGCAGTCCTCGACTCTTTACGCCAACAACATTCGCCACATGATCGACGATCTTACGCCCAACAAAGACGGCGTCGCAGTAATAGACATGGAAGACGATGTTATTCGCGGCGCCTTGGTTACTCATCAAGGCGAGATCACTTGGCCACCACCGCCGCCAAAAATTCAGGCGATTGCAGCGTCGGCGCCCAAGGCTAAGGAAGTCGTAGAAACCGGCGACGAGAAAGCTGACCGCGAGCGCCGAGAACTGCAGCGATCGCTTAACAGCACGGCGCTAATGCTCGGAGTGGGAGGATTCTTATGCCTCGCGTTAGGCTATGTCGCGCCGCCCAGCTTTATGCAGCACTTTATTGTTTTCGTGCTTTCTATTTTTATTGGTTTTCATGTTATCTGGGGCGTCTCTCATTCTCTCCATACGCCGTTAATGGCTATCACTAATGCTATTTCTTCGATCATCATCGTCGGGGCTTTGCTGCAGGTTGTCTCTGGCAGCTGGCTTGTGATGACTCTCGCCTCGATCGCTATTTTGATCGCTTCGGTCAACATCTTCGGCGGATTTTTGGTGACCCGCCGAATGCTTGCCATGTTCCAACGGAGTTAGGTTATGCACAGTTATGAAGGTCTTATTTCAGCCGCCTATGTTGTAGCGGCTATTCTCTTTATTCTTGCGCTAGGTGGATTGTCTGGCCAAGAAAAAGCTAAGCGCGCCATTTGGTATGGCATTATCGGGATGGTTTTGGCCGTCGTCGCCACTGTAGGCGCAGCTGGGGGGCAGTGGGTGCTGATGGGCATTATGATCGCTCTTGGCGGCGTTGGTGGCTGGAGTATTGCCAACCGCGTGCAGATGACGCAGATGCCGGAGTTAATGGCCGGCTTTCACAGCTTAGTGGGTCTTGCCGCTGTTTTTATCGGCATCAACGCTCACCTCGAATTAACTGTCGCCAAAGCGGCGATCGATTCGGCGACAGTCAGTGAGTTGGCTGGGTTTGCCGCGACGATTGCGGCTAAGTCAACTGTCGAAATAAGCATCCTCAAAGTGGAAATGGTGTTGAGTCTTTTTATTGGTGCAATCACCTTCACAGGCTCGCTTATCGCCTACGGCAAACTCGCAGAGCGGCTCAGCTCAGCTCCCCTTACCTTGCCTGGTCGGCATATCTTAAATCTCGCGGCTATTCTGCTGTGCGTATGGCTTGGGTATTTGTACCTCGTGGGTGGCGGACTGTGGACGCTAATCCTGATCACGCTAATCGCCGGCGCGTTAGGCTGCCACCTCATTCTAGGAATCGGTGGCGCAGACATGCCTGTGGTTGTCTCGATGTTAAATTCTTATTCGGGCTGGGCCGCCGCCGCAATCGGCTTCACACTCAGCAATGACCTTCTTATCGTGACTGGTGCCTTGGTTGGCTCCTCCGGTGCCATTCTTTCTTACATTATGTGCAAAGGAATGAACCGCTCTTTCGTCTCGGTTATTTTGGGCGGATGGGGCGGTGAATCAGAATCGTCTGCCAGCATCTCGGGCGAGATGCGCGAAGCCGACGTCGATAGCGTGGCACAGGAATTGGACGACGCAGACAGCGTTGTCATCGTGCCTGGCTATGGCATGGCCGTGGCGAAGGCGCAGGGTGCTGTTTCAGAGCTAAGCAAGAAACTGCGCGCAAAAGGCAAAACCGTCCGTTTTGCTATTCATCCCGTTGCGGGTAGACTCCCGGGGCACATGAATGTTCTTTTGGCCGAAGCCAAAGTGCCCTACGATTTTGTCTTGGAGATGGAAGAAATCAATCATGATTTCCCTCAAACCGATGTCGTCATCGTGATCGGCGCGAATGACATTGTTAACCCCTCTGCGCAGGATGATCCGGGCAGCCCAATCGCCGGTATGCCGGTGCTAGAGGTATGGAAGGCCCGAACCGTGTTTGTGTGTAAGCGCGGCAGGGGCACCGGTTACTCCGGAATAGAAAACCCCTTGTTCTTTAAAGAAAATACGCAAATGTTCTACGGCGATGCCAAAGCGTCAATCGACAGTCTTTTGCAGAAAATTAGTTAATGGCTTTCAGCACTTCTCTCGTTAAATCCCAACGATCGAAGCCCTGTCTGCCATAGTCTAGCCCCCTTCTTACGATAACGAGATCATGGCTCGGCACCACGATGGTGAACTGCCCGCGATTGCCTACGGTGGAGTACGCGTCTTTGGGCACGTCATCTCGATCATCTGGCACAAGCCACCACTGGCCGCCATAAATGCTACCGATCTCTTCTGTCGACGGCGCGGGGGTTCGAACAAAATCGATCCATTCTTTTGACAGTAGGCGCTCTCCGTTCCATACGCCCTCGTTGAGATAGAGCAAGCCGAAGCGAGCCAAGTCTCTCGCGTTCGTGTAAACCTGACTGCTGAGAATGAAATCGCCGAACCTGTCGGTGCTCACCAGCGTGTTACGCATACCGATACGATCGAGCAACGCCTTGCGCGGGAATTCGGCATAGTCTTTCTCGCCGCCCAACTCGCGTTTCATTGCATAAACCGCGAGCAGCGTATCGTAATTTTCGTAATCGAACCGCGCGCCGGGCTCGCGTATCAGCGCCCTACTGCGTGCACCCGTAACAGAGCTCGCGCCCGCCCAATAGGAGAGGCCTGAGCCCGTTGCGTATTCGAGGCGGTTATTGTCGATACTCTGGAGACCGCTAGACATATTTAACACATGCCGTAGGGTGATCTCGTTTCTCGGATCAGCTTCTGGCGAGGCGGCCGCGGGCAACCAGTCGAAGCCAAGCGGCGCATCGAGCGTCATCCTACCTTCGTCGACGAGCATACCGATAAGCGTTGCGCCAATACTCTTCGCCGTCGACCAAGTTCGCGTGCGCGTCGTCATATCGAAACCAGCTGCATAGCGCTCGTGAACGATTTCACCTTTGTGCACGATTAATAGACTGATCGTTTTTTGCTCGGGTGTCTCTCGGTCGAACGCCCAGTCGGATGCGGCAAGCAGCGCCGCCTGATCGATAGACGCAGGGAGCGGCTTTTCTTCAACGAGATCGCCGTCCGGCCAAGGGATTCGCGCAGGATTGGCGGGCGGGTAGGGCAAGGTCAATTCGGGCAGCTTGTCGATATCTGCAAGGGTTTGGTCTGGCGGCAAAATAATGCAGCCATTGCCTTCGCGAAACACCGCACGCATTGTTGGCGCGGCGCCCGGCGCACCAATTTCGACAGCCTTTAAGTCCCAGTCGACGCTATAGTCCCCGCCCTCTGCAGTGCCAATAGGATTCGGCAGAAACGCCAACTCATCTTTAAACACCTGCTCAAGCGTGCGCTCGGACGTGAACAGCCCATTGCACATAAAGACAGCCTGCTGACCGCGGCTAATCATCTCGCGCTGAGGCTGCCAGTAGTCGTAGGTGTCTTGCTGCTGCGCGTGCGCAGATGTGGCTAGCGCGACGAGCAGTCCGAGACCGGCACTAAACTTTTTTGCAATTAACTTGGGCATAATTTGCTCCTATTAGGAATCGACACTCAGTATCGCCGGTAACTTGTTATTCGTAAATCGAGACTTACCGCATAATTACAGTAGGTGCGTTCACCTCTCAACAGCCTACAAAGAGCCGCCCCCAACGACTGCAATCAGATAGGGTCCCCCGGCGGCATTGTCAGTGCTTCGGCTGGCGCATTCCGCGTCGGGTCTGCCTGCCAACGTCGAATGTCTGCCACAGCAGTCGCTTGATGCGAACTGGGGCTGCGTATGCTCTCAAGGCTGCTAGCAAGTCGTGCCAGCGCTTGCGTAAGCACCGCCCTCACCTCTCCCGAGTTTTCATCGCTCGTGGCCTGAGTCATCATCTCGTTGATTGTGACGCGCTGCGCTACATGCAGCACCTGCGTGAGATAGTCACTCCCCTGCGTCTGCGCGCCCCAAGTCACCTCGAGCAGACGATCGACTACCTCCTCGAGGTTCGGGTAGTCACCTAGGCTGCCGTAGGCGACGAGTCGCGCCATGCGAGCGGGATGCAGCAAAATTTCGAGCGTGAGACTCGCCGCAGCTTCCGCCGCCCCTAGAGGATCAAAAAGCAGTTGAGTGCGGCCGGGAAAAGCCTCACCGGCAGCGTAGCGATGGGCAGAAGGCGGCAGCATCTTAAGAATTTCGGGATCGATTGCGAGGAACTCAGGCGTGAGCGTAGACAGGACGGTCTCGAGCGCGTCGCGCTGCTCTTCAGCCTCCACAATAGTAAGCGGTAACTGACCGTCGCCGCGAACGGCGTAGCGATAGTCCGCTCCGCCGATGCTCTGTGCAGCAGAGTTCAACTGAAAGCGATGATGCATATATAGCGGCAATAGCGCCCACTCGAGTTCCGAAATCGGTGTGCCGCGATCAATAACGTTCTGACTGAAATTCGCCAAACCAATACGGCGAACTTCGATCTCGTGCTTGAGATGCTCCACAAGGTTGTCGCCGTTGTCCCAGACTCCTGCGAATTGATGCCCGGCACCGCGGAAATTATTGTTATTGTGGTCCATGAATATCAAACCGGTATCGAGGCTTTCTTGCACGATCGCCGCGAGCTCCTCGGCTGCATCGGCATCAGGGGCGAACTGCGAGTAGGCATAGCGCACGGCGAGCTTGTCGTATTCGCCGATACGCTGCACATAGGCATTCGACAGGTCGATGCGGCCATCGTCGGTGATCTCGATTAGCGGCGCGGGATAGTCCATCACGCTCTCGCGGCCATAGGCGCTGGCAATATAGTTGTGTGGAAATCCCAGCGTGTGCCCAACCTCATGCGCCGACAGCTGCCGCACACGGTCCAGCGCCATATTCACCGAAGCCGAGGTATCCGCGACCACCTCTGCCATGTAATCGAAAGCGGGCACCAACGCCTGACCCATCAAATAATCTTGGCGCAGACGCAGGCTGCCGAGGTTAACATTGCCCTTGATGATCTCGCCCGTACGCGGATCCTGTACCGAGCCACCGTAGGAATAGCCCCGCGTGCGACGATGTGTCCAGTGAATCATGTTGTAGCGTACGTCTTGAGCATCCGCACCTGCGGGCAGTTCGCGCACCTGAAACGCATCGATGAATCCGGCCGCGTCAAAGGCCTGATTCCACCACGAGGCGCCTTCGATCAGCGCCGTTTTTATCGGCTCCGGTGTGCCTGAATCAACGTAATAAACGATGGGCTCAACCGCTCTCGAACGCGCCGCAGTGGGATCGGCTTTTTCTAGACGATGGCGAGCAACGAGACGGACATTCTTGTCGGTATCGATGTCTGTGCCGTAGTCTTGGATAGTGGGACCGAACGTGCCAATGCGCGGATCAGCTAGCCTAGGCTCGAAATTGTCGTCTGGCAGTTTTACGATCGAATGATGTTGGCGAAGGGTTATCGAATTTCCGCTAGCGGCAACCGAATTAACCAAGTTGCCAGGATTGCTGCTCGTGAATGTCAGCATCGCTTCGACTTCGACGTTCTCTGGATAGCCCGCGGTATTGTCCAAAAATAGTGCGCTACGTGAGGTATCCAGCGAGAACGCGCCCTGATTGCTTCTCGCAATCTGCCCAACGACATCGCGCGCATCGCGCAGGAAAAAATTGGTGGCATCAACCAGCACACTGTCGCCTTCGGCCGCGACGATATCGAAGCCCCAGATAACCGAAGGCGCAAACGCATCGTTGACTGCCTGCACCTCTAAAGGATTGTCACTCGTTGCCCTGTACCGGTAGTTGGGCTCAACTAATAACACCCTCGGACCCACACGCTGAGCGGCGAGCACATAAGTGCCGCGAAGCTGACCGCGATCGATTCCAATCGGGTTTGAACCTAAGCCGGAGCCCATCGATATTTGATAGAGAAATTCGGTGTCGAGCTTGTCTATCTCCCAGTATAAATTGCCCGAGGCATCATCCCAATATAAGTTGAAATAGCCCTCTATTGCTGTGTTGCCTGCAACGGTCTCGCCGATTGTGGGCATTTCTTGTGCAGTGGCAGCATGAATGCCCGGTACGAGTGCGCAAAACAATACGGCACCAATGTAGCATTTGCGCAAAAGTGTTGATGATCTAAGCAGTTTTCTGAATAAATGCATGGCGGCTCTACTCACGATTCCTAGTTTCTGAAGTTGTCGGGGCGGTAACTATTTCTAACCTACAAGACTATGCAGGAACAGCGCCAGTGTTGGCAAAAAATTACTGTTCATTAATCTTCAATGGCAGCTCCTTAGGCGGAGAACGCCCCAAAGCCTTTTCTAAACCCGTTTGCTGCTAACGAAGCACTTTAACCTCAGCGATACAGAGATGAGTCCGTATAGGGCTTCTGGAAAAATTCTCTTCGCGCGAGGTGGTAGCAGGGCTCGCGACCGCCGTTGCTTACCTCTAGATTTTGCGTACATTGACCGATAATGTGCTGAGTCCAGAAAAATCACGCAATGTTAAAAAGAAGCACTGAAAGTACTGCTGACATAAGAACCCAGCGCTTTTTCATAAGAACTCCTAACAGCGAGGGTGCCCTCTGTTGTAGGTTCAATTCCTAGCAATCTCAGCCAGGCTAGTACCGGCTGAGAATGGCTGTGCATGTTACTCACGGGAAATGACTGCATAGAGAATGCGGGAGTCGACCATGTCCGCCCAGCGCGCGGCGACTCCGGTGCATTCCAGGCATCAGGACCCGATAAAGTGCCCTCCCAGACAGATGGATAAGCTTCTCCATGGCGCTGCAAAGACATCGCTTCCCACTGCGCGAGGGCAAATTCTGGGTCTATCTTTGCCGTGGCCCAGATAAGCGTCATGTTAATAGAGTACCAAATGCCACCAAGCGTCCCCTCTCCTACCCGGCTATTGCTTAAGTCGGGAGGCCAAATAACCCGCGCTCCCAAGGGACTATGCATACAATGCCCAGTTTTAAATATTTCGACGAGGGATCTTGATTGTTCGCTTGATGCGGCTCCACATAAGATCGCCCAAGGTTGAACCTCCAACCAACATCTATCTCGACCGATCACAGTACCTTCGGGCTGGGATTCAGTAGGCGGGCCATAGCCCCGGTCGAACCAACGACCATTCCAACTGGCGGCGACCAACTCGCGCAATTGATGCGCAGTACTCCGGCAAAGATCTGCCGTGTTGCGCTCTCCTAAGTTCTCCATTAGCGGCGCAAATCGATCAAGCACCCAGCTACCCATTGCCGAGTTCAGGACCGAACTTCCCTTTTCGATCATCGCGTTCTTGTCGATCATCGGGTCTTGAAGAACCATATCGTTCCAATCGCTATTTAAAATACGTACGTGACCATTCTGGCCTCGACCAACATAATCAATAAAAAAATAAGCCTGCTTTTTTAAATTATCTTTAAGCGTCGTACTCGCCGCAGAATAATCAGGGTGATATTGCTGAGGAAGCTCGAACGCGGCCAAGTCACCGGTTACTGCCGCGTATTCACTCGCTAACCACAGCGCCCATAGGTTTTGGTCAGAGGGACGCAGCAATTGGGTAAGAGGCTTCTTATTTCCTGTCAGAGCGTAAGGCAGGTCTCCGTCTGGGCTGCCCCAGGTACAAGTATTGCGAAGAACAGACAACGCAAGGTGAGGTTCGGAATAAACCAGTGGAATCGCGTGTTGAAGAGAGTCTCGTGCAGCGGCATTCCCACCCAGGCCAAATCCATAAACTGAGGACTGATTCAAGGTGTGCCCGCCTAGGATCGCGTCTTTGTTTGCCCCGCCCGAAAGCATGGCGACATGCCATGGAATTTCGCGAGTAACATGAGGGGCGTTGAGAGACGTTGCCTTAGGGACTCTTGACCTCACCTTATTGAGCTGCTGCTCATAGAAACTTTCAGGCGACGAGATTTCTTCATCTGTCGAACGCCCGACACGAAACCATAAAGTTTGGGTATCACCTGGCTTTAAATCGAGTCCAGTTTCAATTTGCAGTGTAGGCCATTGATCATCTTCCAATGCTGACATCTGTCCGCTATTTTCTGGGCTTAAGTCCTCGAGTAGTAATGTCGCAGGCGCTCCTATCGTCTCTGCTGGTTCATTGAAAATTTCTTGTGCGACGATTTTTTGCACCGAGCGATTGATGTCGTAACTGACTCGCAAAGCTGCCTTGTCACGCAGTTCGTCGGACTGGAATGTGTTTAGAAATCTCGGGCGCAGCGGCCATGACTCGATATGAGTCAATTGGCGCGGCTCTGCGTCAAGCGATAAAGTTAATTGAACCTTAACCAAAACCCACGACCGATCGCCTTCCGGACATAAAATAGTCCTCTCTAACTTGAGTCCTTCGTATTCTGAGTGAACAGAGAAATGAGTGGGGCCAAATTGCCGAAGCGGTATAGTGTCTCTCGGACGATCAGAGTATAGAGACCCCCAACGCACTCCTCCCGATTCAAGGATAAGCGAATGACCACAGCCGTAAAGATCATCTTGATAGAACAGCCAGCGGTGACCTTCCCTTTCTTCGAATATTCCAATGTCTCCCCTATTAGAGGCGACGACTTGCAATGCCCGATTTCCAATAACATGGAAATGGCGGCGGCTTTCTGGCCGATCAATCGGATCCCATAGCGAATTAAGATCAGCGTCTTGATCAATAAGATAATCAAACACAGGTAGGCCATCCTGTGTCTTCCATTCTCCAAAGTAGTTTTCCGCTTTAGAGGTCTTGTTTGGCTTAATATCTGCCGAAGTCATGGTGCATGCGGGAATTAGGCCAAACCCAGCACCAAGCCATCCAAATTTTTGTATGAAGCGTCGGCGTTTCATTCGCTTTTACGTCTCACTTACTTAAGGGAAATTTATTAACCCTTCCGTCAAAATTATTGTAACGCCAGACGGATCGATGAGCGACGCAGACTTTATCCCCAGCGAGGTAAAAAAGTTAGAGGCGGGGGCGATAGATATTTGCTTATCTCGCAGCTCGTTAACTGTCCTATTCAAATTTTTGACTTCAAAACCAATGCTATCTATCGCAGAGCCGCTAGTAGCGAATCGTGTCGTGGATGAGTCAGCAAAGCTCAAATTCATTCCCGGTACATTTGTCGTTGTCGAAATACTGCCACGGGATCGAATGGATAACTGGAAGGCAGAGAGATACCAATCGAGAAGAGACTGATATTCAGACGTATAAAAGTGTAAATGGTAGGCACTGACGGCCACTGGAAGCGCTTGATCCTCTTGTAGTTCGACGTAAATTTCATCTGGCATTGTGATGTACGCGTTCTTTTGGCCCTCGGCTCCTATAAATTCTCGCCCGACTTCGAAGCCAGCTGACCGCCATTTATCTAAAAAAGTTTCGATATCTCGCACCTTGAACCCTATGTGATCCATGACTGTACTGCGCGATCCTATCGATTGCTCATCGCCAGTTAACAATAACATCATGTTAGGCAACTGGATGATCGTGCTTTCGCCTTCGTAGGCTACCACCCCGCCAAAGTGATTTGCCCAAAGTGAAGTATGGTATTGCGTGTCCGATACGTTGAGGCGAACGTGCCCAAACGCGAGGCCCTCGCTGTTGTGTTCTGCGAGTTGTCCAAAGGCGTTGCAGCTTAAAAAAATAACAATGAGAAGACAATTTTTTACCATCGGAATGTGCATCCCATTCTTTCCCTACTCTCTAATTTTTTAGCGCTTTCGTGCTTCATTAATGACCACAGAAACGGGGTCATTGCCTACGTTCGTAAGGCGGTATGCTATTTCTCCTCGCTGCCATTCCCAATCTCCAGAACGCCTGAGTTCCTCCGTTATTCCATCCTCACGCTCAATGTGAATAATTCCTGGGGACACCTGAGTAATGAACCCGGAATTTTGATGGCGAATTGTAGGAGTTGATTCTTCGGGTTCTAATTCCAATCTATACGATCGGAACCATTGATCCTCGAGTTGAGGTGGTACATTAAGACCGGTAGGCAGGTCGTCTTGCTGCACGGATCCTAATGAAGAGTTTACCAACGCTAGAATTCTTAGAAGATAGTCGCCTTGGTTTCTTATACTGTGCGTAAACGGTGAAGAAGCATATTCAGTGATAGAACTGACCTCTCCCTTTAATGGACCAGAAGAAGAGCTTAACCTCGTAAGTAAAATCGCTTGATCGTGTATGTGCTCTAATGATTCGTCACCGGGATTTAACTGCACGTCCAAAAGGTAGAGATCTCCCTCATGATAAACAGTTCGGTGTCTGGGCTCGTCTAGAAGATGAACCGTTTCGCTTTCTAAACTCGAAGAATCTTCTGTTTGGCTGCGCCCACAAGAAGAGAGAATTGGCAAGAGGGCAGCGAGAGTAACCAACCAGCGCGCTCTTAGAAATCTGATGTTTGTACCGAGCAAACTACCTCCTTGTCATTGCGACTTCATTTATCTTAAACGCATAGTTACGGTGCATAAGCTCCTCCTATTCAGATCTAGTTAGCATCCGAATAGGAAGTCGCAATTCAAGTCAACGAGGCTCAAATTCTTGACTTTACAAGCTCGACATCGCTGTTTCGCCAGAGCTCATCAAATTGTCGCTTAACAATCGCCGCTTCTTGGGCTCGGCCTTGCGATTCAAGCGATTGATATAAGCCAAATGTCGCCCAGCCGTTACGCTGATTCCACTCTAAATCTTTACGGTAAACCACTTCTGCTTCGTCTGCTCGATCTGCTGCCAACAAGGCCGCACCGAGGTACAGTCGGATTGACTGCGACCAGTCTGGCGGCTCTGTGTAACTGAGATTATCTTGATACTCAACTGCGTGACCATAATGCATGATTGCATTATCAAAATTGCCTTTCGCCTCCTCGATCTCACCGAATAATGCGTGCATTGCAAGACTTAGAACATGGTCTGCCGGAGTTGGACCAACTCCAGATTCATTGACACCATCCGCTGTAATTTGTTCTCGTAAAAGAGCAAGTTCAGCCTCTGCAGGCGCAATATGCCCTTTGGCGGCATGGGCGCTGCCCATTACGTAGGCCCACATGCCCTTTAAGTAGGGCGTATTGGCTAGCTCTTTATTTGTCGCATTATTCGCGTGTATTTCATCCCATCTGCCGAACACTTTATCCGTTATCCAGACATGTGCTGAATTCTTATTGTTGCCGCCCAAAGATCCTATACCTGCCCCCGAATTTTGAATGGCTGCTGCGCTTGCACCCTCATAGTTCCCTTGAAGCATGTTGGCGTAACGAACAAAATCGAGGGCATGAGGTTTGTGGATTTTATGGGAGAGAGGGTAGGTTCCGATCATAGGGAAATTAGTGTCACCCCATATTTCTGCAAACTGGTCATCGACTATTTGAGATCTTTCGTTCGATAAAATCGCTTTTTCATACTCTCCTACACGGAGATAGATATGTCCCGGCATGTGAACCATATGGCCTGAAATGGGCAGAGTCGCTTCAAGCTTCTGTGCCGACGGCATAGCGAGCTCAGGCTGACCAGAACCTTCCATTAAGTGGATATAGAGATGATTAGCGCCGGGGTGATTAGGCTCAATTGCCATAGCAGCCTCTAGCGCAGCTTTGCCTTCCAATGCGCCGGGTTTAGCGGAACCGTCAGATTCCCAGTAATCCCATCGCGTGGTGTTCATATAAGCTTCACCGAAGACTGTCGCAATATCGGCGTCGTTCGGATACTTCTCGTGCAAACTGCGCATCGCAGCTAGAAAAGCAAAGTCTCTTTCCCTGTTATCGGGTATCGCGTCTTTATTGTAGAGCACAAATGTAGCGTTAATTAGATCCTGCTCTAGCTGGCTCCCATTGCTCGCTAGATCAAGCGCCTGACGGATCGCCGCCAAACCTGCTCCTTGCGGATCATCCGGCAAATTTACATACCTACTATTGGGATTAGGGCCTGCGGCGTGTGCTACACCCCAATAAGGCATCGGGTTTGTAGGATCCAGCCGCGAGGCTTCTTGATAAGAGGCGATTGATTCAGGGAAATAGAACCCCCATGCCATTCGCAAGCCTTGATCGAAAAATGTCTGAGCAAGGCCGGAATTCGAGTCTATTGAACGGCTATAAGTTCCTCCACCGGGTACCAGTACGGCAAGGGCATCGTCATCTGACTGCGAAAGTACAGTTGCCGAAGCCCCTAGCAGGGGAAACAGAATTAAATATATAAATGAAGGCAATGCGACTTTCCTATTCATGCTAATTTTCCTTGTTAAAAAATACAATGTCGGCACCTCTTTGTTATATTCGCAGCTTATTCTGGGACGATTGAAGTCGGCACTCACAAGTTTCAATAGCTGGAATCATGAGGTGAGCATAGGGAATTATTTCAAATATTACAACGAGATCGATCATAGATGATTATTAAACTGCCCAGTCATAAAAAAGATCTTTGGGCTCAAATATAAAGTGTGTGGCTCCTTGGAGGCAATGCTTGTGCTCCTCAGTTTTCTAACTTGCCCGATTTATTCCGATAAGCACTGGCGTTGAATAAGTCGAACTGCAGCGACAACCTCACAACCCTAAGGTAGAACTTCATTAATCGGCAGAGCATGACTTCGCTATCACTGTTGTTCTAGTTACCCCTAAGCACTTACAATAGCGATCGAAAGGGCGGACTGCTCATTGAGGACCAGTCGCCAATTAGTAGACCACTACAGGATCGTAAAATATGATTATAGAATACCTTTCATCTCTTTTCGGTTGGTTGATATGGGGCTGGATAGGTTTCATGTGGCTTGCCATGACCATAAGCATGATAGGGTCAGGATTTAAATCAACTGGCGCTACAAGCATGTTTGCACTGTGCGGTATTTTCGGGTTGCTGCTGATCCAAGTTACCGGAGCTGAAGTGCCGTTCCGAACACTCTTCGATTTATAGTGTTCCCAATGGATGAATCCTACTGGCCAGCGCTTGCGTGGATGATCATCTTGTTAGGTGCTAGGGCTTACATCCCCTCCGTCAAAGAGTGGAGTGAAGTGAATCCGGTACTATTTACCGTAGGGCTTTGGATAGGCGGTTCTTCCGCTCTAGCATTAATCTCCTCTCTAGCAAGCTAAGAACTCGGCGGATCAAAAGGCACAAAAAAGCCCACAAACAAGTAGTGGGCTTAGAAGTCTTCTCGGACGTTACGGGAAGTGTTTGTGGTAGCGGGGGCAACTCCAGAAATAGACATGTAACTTACTGTTTTATATTATTATTAATTACAGATGCTAAATTTATTCCGCCAAATATACCGCCATTATTATTAATAAGCACCTCTACAAGATCCCCGTCAGTGATTTAACCTTTCTCGTACTACTGCCGCCGCCCTGTAATAAGGACAAGGCATCGATCGACGCATACCAATATAGTCAGCTGCAATCCGCCACCCGACTCAAGGCTTCATAGACTCCTGTACCCGACACATCAAGGGGGCTTCTTACCACCCCCGGGGGACGTGACATACTCCTTACTATTGTTATAGTTACCCCCAATACTTGCAAAAGTCACAATTGGAAAGGGCTACCCAATGAAACGGCTTACTCTCCTCGCGCCGTCCTACTGACCATCTCGGCAACTAGCGTTCAAGCGAAGAGTGAATCGCAACAAAGTAACACTATCCGGAGAACGAAAATGAATAGGGAAAAAACTACCTCAGCGGGCCTGCGCCAGCTATTCAGCGCCACTGCCATAACCGCATTGCTTGGCACGGTACTCTCACCTCTGAGTGTCGCGCAAGAGTTCGTATGGGCAGCCGCTTTCCCCGTCGGCAGTACAATTCCTGACATAGGCTCGTTAGACCAGAATGGGTCAAGCCGCAGCTTCGAAAATCTAAAGGGAGAGAAGGGCTTAGTTTTCTTATTGAGCCGCTCGTTTAGTTGGTGACCCTACTGTAAAGCTCAGCTCGTGCAGCTGACAGACTACAGTGAACAACTAGAAACACTCGGCTTGGGCGTCGCGACACTCACCTACGATGAGGTTGCCCTGCTAAAAACCGTCGAGGAAGACCAAGGCATCGGCTTTCCCCTATTGCACGACGAGGCTGTACGCGTTGTCGACGCCTTCGGGATTAGAAATCTCGATTACGAACCCGGACACCGCGCCTACGGTATCCCTTACCCGGGAATACTCGTGATCGATTCGGAGGGCGTTATTCGCGCGAAGTTCGCCGAAGAAGACTATCGCGATAGGCCCGCGTTTGACGCAGTAATTGAGGCGGCGCAGGCGCTTTAGGACGAGCTGAAAGAAGTAACCAAGCTGCACACCGGCGCAAATTTTCCTGCCGATACACCTACCTTCCTAAAATGCCCAAAACACGAAGGCCGGCATGATCAAGGTGGCGGAGGGGGGGGGCTAACGCCCAAGCTATAGTTGCCGCTCAGACTTGCTAGAGCTAAATTTTAAAGGAGAAGAAGAATGAAAAGACTACTACTCATTGCGCTGATCTTCACTGCGCCGGCATTTGCTCAAGAAGAAGTTGAGAAAGAAGAGCGGCAGGTAGAAATCCGGATGGAGTCTCTTGGTGGTGGAGTTGAGGTTGCTGCCGGTGGATCGGCAAATGAAATGATTGCGGCTTTTCCTGACAAGTCTATTTGGTCTGTAAGTCGCGGCGGTAACACTAGCAGAGAAAGTTTATACACCTACTGTTGGGTTGATGAAGACAATGAGCCGCATTGCAAGGAAGTAAAGTCGGAGTAAGCCAACCGCTCAAACTTGCTTGAGCTGAAATTGAAATGATTACATTAGTATGTAGAATAAGAATTCGATGAAGTTTAAGCTGACATCTAGCAATTAATAATCGCGGAAGGAATTAAATCATGAGCGAATTTTATACCGATTCTCAAAAAAAACTTCAAACCGAATTTGATACTACAGACCTCGCCGACAGAATCAAAGATGCGACGGTAACCGAAGAATTATCTGAACTGCAGGAAGCATTCATTAATTCAAGAAATATGTTTTACTTATCAACTGTCGATGAATTGGGGTATCCATCCTGCTCTTATAAAGGAGGAAGCATTGGTTTTGTAAGGGCTATTGATTCGAAAACAATTGTTTTCCCAAGCTATGATGGTAACGGTATGTACATGTCTACTGGAAACATTCAAGCGATGTCAAAGATCGGTTTACTATTTATAGATTTCCAGACGCCTCAAAGGCTTCGCGTTAGAGGAGAAGCCAAATGCATTAAAGATGGTACAATCTTAGATAGTTACCCCGGAGCAGATTTAGTCGTGGAGCTGACAATAAGTAACGTATGGGTAAATTGTCCGCGTTATATTCACCAAATGGATTTAGGTAATGAGTCACCTTACACGCCAGCACAAGATGGAAAGTTTCCACTGGCTTTATGGAAACGAGTTGATCTTGTCCAGGACGTAATTACTGACAAGGACAGAGCAGAAGCAGAAGCATTGGGAATCATTACAATTGATGAATACGAAGCCAATGTTGCCGCTGGCACGCTCCTGTGATTAGATTTTCTAGAATTATAGCTACATAGGAAAAGAAGAATGAAAAATTTAGTAATAGTTTCGTTTCCCGCAAAAGTAGAAACGCTTGATCAGCTAAAAGAATTATTAGAAGCAGCCTTACCTGACACAAGGAGCTTTGACGGCTGCATTAGCGTAAGAACATTCATCGAGGAATCGTCAAATACTATACATCTCATAGAGGATTGGGAAACGCTAGAGCATCAAGCAAATTATCTTTCATGGAGAATAGAAACAGGCCTTTTAGACTTATTAGAACCCTTGTTGCTAGGTGGCGCATCTAGTTTGAAGGCTACGATTTGTGGTCCAGAGCTTACGGACATTTAATCAACCACCCAAATACAATTAGGCAGTGGCAATTCTGCCGATATATATCGAAGTATGAGGGCTATAAGATAAGGACATACTGTTAAGAGCCGGTAGATATTAAGCCGTAGAACCGTCAAAAACTCCCGCTTGTAACCGGTTACCCGTTACGCATAAACAAAAGCCCGCAGAGGCGTGATTACCACTGCAGGCTTCGGTTATTGACACCTAGGTGGCGTAGTTATTACCGCCTATAACGCTACTTCGGAACTCCAAGAATGCCACTCAGTGCAGGCTGATGAGCCGTAGGCTTGAGTTGCTCAGGAATAGCGTCTAGGAGGCCACGTAAGGCGCTGTGTGGCCTTTGCTCGGGTTCTTTGATTAATTCTCTTAATGCAGACCGAGGACGCTCAGATGACTCATAAGACACTAAACTGCCCCCGCATCGCTGCATCAAGTAGCACGCCTCTGAGATGAGTGGCACGTCCGACATCCTCTTGCTTGCTAGCTCTGACTATCTGTATGCTCCTGCTAACGACTAAATCATTAGTTAAAGAGAGTTCACAGGATGTTTCTTTACATAACCCTTTTTTCGGCGGTTGGGTTTGAGGTTGCAGGTACGATGCTTCTTCCACTAACTCATAATTTCTCAAAACCCTTTCCAAGCGCATTATTGCTACTTGCTTATGGATTATCTTTCTATCTGCTCTCACTAGTGACCGAGAAATTACCGCTTTCTGCAATATATGCTACATGGGCCGGCCTTGGCGTGTTTTCAGTAGCGATATTAAGCAGCATATTTTATAAGCAAGCCCTAAACTGGCAATCGGTAGCGGGGTTGTTCCTGATTGTTGTGGGAGTGACTATTGTTAACATCTATAAAACATAAGCGACAACTCTCTTAGTGCAGAGAGGACGCACAGACAGCTCGTTAGGCACTAAACTGACCTCGCATAGCCGCTATTCCTGCCTGTAACCGGTTACCCGTTGCTCACAAACAAAAGACCGCAGAGGCGTGATTACCACTGCAGGCTTAGGTTATTGACACCTAGGCGGCGTAGTTATTACCGCCTAGAAGGCCTGTCAAAGGAGATGCTTAAATGTATCAGGCGCGGCATAGCTCGTGGCTCGATACTCTGCCGTTTCTTGGCAACTTATCTATATTTAATTCACCAAAGTGCGTGACAAACTATAGCGTATAGCCCACCGTACGAACCTTTGAGGGGTACTTATGAAGATCGAGAAGCTAAATCATTGGGTTTCAATCTTCACCAACACTGCTGTATTGATGGGTGTTATCGCTTTGGCTTACGAGTTGAAGCAGAATACCCTATCGTTACAAGACGAAACTGATGTGGCGATCTACAGTACTGCGACTAACATTTCCTTGCTCATAGCAAATTCTCAAGATCTAAGCGAGTTGTTGGTCCGAGCGGAAAATACAAAATGGGATGAGTTTTCTCGAATCGATCAAAACCGTTTGGGAAGTCTTTGGGGGGCATGGTTAGACAACGCCGAGCTGCAGTTTCGACTATATTCGCGTAAAGACGACACCGTGAGTAATATCCTCTTTCCGGAACATTATGCTTCTTGGGAATCTTTCCGCTCTAATTGGGCAAGCGTTAAGGCTTTGTATGAATCGAGCTTTGTAGAGTACTTCGATCTAATCATTGCAGAAAATATGTCGATTTAACCACATGCCGTTTCAAACCAAAGAAAATTAGGCGACGTGTTTTTATTACTTGCTCTCATGCTATTTGCATAGCTACCGCTGACGCTTGTTAAAGCTGTATTAAAAAAGGAATGCTTCATGGAAATGTCTAATGCTGCCCACCTGTCCATTACACCGTTTTATATAGCCCTCTTAGGAATTCTCTTTCTTCCCTTCACCTTGCGCGTAGGGTTATATCGGGTAAAAAACAAAATTAGTATTGGCGACGGCCAAGACGAAGAGCTGATTAAGCGTAATCGTGGGCAGGGTAACTTCATTGAAACTGTGCCAATCGCAGTAATATTAATTCTATTAATGGAACTTCTCGGCGCGAGCGGCATTTGGCTGCATGCTCTAGGGGTATTGTTGGTAGGTGGCCGCCTACTGCATTACCTAGGAATTACAGGCTTAGGCCCGTTCCTTTGTCGCCCTATTGGCATGTTCGCGACGCTTTCTATTTACTTGGTCGCTCCTGCATGGATCTTAGTTAACTCCATTGTGTAGGGAAGGAAAACAAAAGCCCGCAGTTCTGTACTTATAACTGCAGGCTTCAGTTTTTGAGGCTTTTAGCGGCTAGTTTTTACTAATCCGTAAAGCTGTTATCAGCTATTTAGAGGATGCTGTAACGTAAGTCGCAAAAGAGTTACTGCATGAATACACAGAATTATACAACTCACCAAAAGCTGCGCCTTCAGCTGTCCCTGTAAACCAAGAAATGGCTTTGCCAAAATCTTCCCCAGATGGCGCGATACCGATCCAATTTATAGAATTTGTCTTAATCGGTAACTGCTGAAAGCCGAGATGGGCCGTATAGCTATCTGATAGGCCCGCTTCGTCCAGGTATTCGGCAAATACGGCCATCATGTTATTCGCATCATTCACCGTCTTGCCTTCATTAAGGGTGCATTCAAAAACCTCTACAACAGGACCTGCAAGGAGTGTATGCGAGAATAGTGACATCAAGAGTATTGAAAGAATTTTTTTCATTTAGATTTTTCCTTTTAGCAGAATTGATAATTAAGAGACAGCGCTGCCTAAAACCCTAGTCAACTCGAGTCAGAACAGTTCTATTACTTTGAGTAGCCCCTTCTACACTTGCTTGAGAAGCAACAATATACTCACTTGTAGAAACTTTTTCATACGAAATAGAATTTACAAAATCTGCTTCACCAGAAACATAGCCTGACATTGGGGATAGCGCCAACGACATTTTTGAATCACCCATTAAAGCAGCCTCGAATTCAGGCTCAGTCCCTAGCGAACAATAATGCTTTACTACTAATACCCCCTCTTCTTCTGAGTAGGTTGTCATCATGGGCATCCCATCTTCAACAAGACGCTCAAGAACTGTATTCCCATCCGAAAGTATAATAAATTCGGATTGAGTCTTCACTACTTCTCCAGTATCACGTGTTTGTACACCTTCCCATTTTCCTTCCATTGATTTGAAGAAACCAAATTCTTTAGAATCTTGTGCAAAGACGCCTGTTGAAAATGCTCCCAAACTAATCGCCAAGACTAATTTTGATATACCTTTCATATTATTACCTTTCCAATAAATTATAATTTTATTCACTAAGAGTATTTTTTATCTAATCAATTGCATATATCGTCCCTGAGAATTTTAATGTCGCGAGTTCTATTCTCCCTATCGATCTAGCTTTTGAGCCATCATTAAATTCTAATATTGTGTCTGTACGCCATATATGACCGCCCTCGTCCTTCTCCCATGTGCCAGTTCCGGTTGCCGCATTAGAAGTTCCATCTTCGAGAAATCCGTTCCCGGTCCATCTAACTTCTCCCCCTTTTAACTTTTCATCCATTTCACTCAGATGAGTGGGCGAGAAAGTAAGCGTCCCAAATACAGCTCCAAAACCTTCAGCTGTACCGCGCCAGTTTGTGTGGTTTGTAATCATATTATTTTCGTCAGTCGTAAAGGTATTGCATATATGATCTAACTCAAAAGTACCGATAATTTCGCTCATGAAATTTTCCTTGATTATAAAATTAATATAAGCATAGTAACTACCGTTCCAATATAAAAACAATTTTGGCACTAATACAATATCTTAATGATTCAAAAAGTTTCAATTTATGAGGTAATAGAATGAATAAAATTTCAGATTTTAGTTTTCAAATTAGCACTATTTCAGTAGACGCCGACTCTACAACGTTAAACATGGAAGCGGAGGTAGGAAAGTATGGAAAAGTCTATCTTTCAATCACACTACTATCTAGTTCGAGCGATAGGAATACCGGCACGTATCTTGGTGATGCTCGAACAATAACCGGCGAGGGCGAAATGATAGCAGCTTCATTACAAGGCTTATGGAAGCGAGAAGGCACACTTATACGCGCGAAGGGGTTAGATAACGCAAGCAACGGCGATCAAAATTTTGCTGAAGCCACTTTTGATCTAATTCAGAAAACTTGGGTTGGTGCTGTGTACGATGTTTGGAGCTAGTTTGTGTATAGGTGCAGCGGAGACATTACCGCTGTACTTATCTAGCTGCGATCCAAATAAATATGCGAGCTATGCTAGAAAGTCAGTGAGTAGCGTCTCGAAGGCCACGATAGGCGCTGTGAGTCGTTTACGGCTCTTCTTGGATCAAGTCTCTTAGTGCAGAGCAAGGACGCTCTGACAGAGCATTAGGCACTAAACTGACCACGCATAGCTGCATCAAGTAGCACACCTCTGAGATGGGTGGCTCGTCCAACATTCTCGCGCTTGTCTTCGATGGCGCAGAGTACCCACCGCCTTCAATTGCCGTTAGAAATACGATCAATCTCATCCCCAAAGACCCTCTCCAAGGCTATGGATGTTTTCTTACCCGATATAACTAGCGTTCGATGGCGCAGCATTTAATTCACCATTAATAAATCTAATAAAAATATCTTATACAGAATGTCAAAAATTGCGATACAGTTGAAATACATACGGTTTAATTCGATCTATTTTGGGTAGTTATATAACAAAATCAAAAAATTAAGAATAGACTGTGGTCTTTAAGCATACTGAGGCCGGTCTTTCTTCTGAGCAAGGAATGATCGTTATAGCCCAATGGTAGTTGACCTCGGCTAACTACAGCGAAAACGTTTAAGGATGGAGGACCGAGGAATGCTTCGAATAATTGCCTACCTATGCATTTGGACTACACCGATACAAGTGACACTTGTTTTGTGGGGCGTCTACATCGTAGCTGTATCTGACTACAGTCTATACTCATTAACTAATTTTGAATTCATCACGAATCAACTCAGCTTCCTATTACCTGTAATTGATTGGATGTACACATGGATATCGAAGCCATTACTAGATTGGGTGCTGTCAATTCCGATAGTTTTACATCAATCAGTAAAGGCAGTTGCTTCGACATGGTTTGGTATTTGGCTACTACGTAATTTAGATAAAAAATACATTTCTCTTTAAGGACAACGCTTTAAATCGGAGGCAATGTGAAGATTTCAAAATTCGACAGAATAGTGAGCCTAGGTATTATAAATTTAGAGCGATTATTGTTACTTTTTATCGTAGCAGGCACTGTATGGGCAGCAGGAATCGATATTCTAGGGTGGTTTGACAGCCAAGATAAAATGGCCTTATCGGATTTATTCTTATTATTTATTTACGCTGAGATATTGGGAATGGTTGGAGCTTTCTATCGAGACAATCGAATTCCGGTGACCCTGCCTTTGATTATCGCGATTACAGCATTAACAAGAATGATTGTTCTGACTACTAAAGGCAGCGACCCCATCTATATTGTTTATGAAAGCCTTGGGATTTTATTTCTCGCCTTAAGCGCAATCGTGTTAAGCTTCAAAGATAAGATGAGCCTTAATAAGCTTAAGGAAAGCAGGCCCAAATATCGAAGCGATGATGAATAAACCTTTATGAAGCCCATAGTCTATTACGGATTCGGCCTGCTATTACTGATGGTTTTGAATACCGAGTTAGCCGGACGTGATTACACTGCCATAGACTTCGCACTTATTGCGTTTATTATCGCCGTGGTCGCGATGCGCGGGTTCAAGAATCGGTAGCACAACTCGAGTAACACCAAGAGCGCTATTTAGCTGACGCGAATATAGGGTAGAGCGCGGTCAATCAATACTCTATTATTTCGAAAAATTGAGAAAATGATATGAAAGTAGAAAACCGAGTTCACCCTAGCGACGAACAAATAATCGGCTTTCAAGAAGGCGACACAGATACGCCTATTTATATGCTGAACTTGCTCAAGTTTAAGGAGAAAGCTGAATACGCAGATGGTCGCGACACTCCCATGACAGGCGCAGAGGCTTATGGCGTATACAGCAAGGAAGTTCAAGCCCACATAGAAAAGGTAGATGGCAAAGCGATCTTTTTCGGAGACATTAGCCGGTTGATGCTTGGCGAAGTAGAAGACTTGTGGGACAAGGTGGCGATTGTAATGTACCCAAGTCGTAAGGCAATGATGGCAATGATAAAAAATCCTGACTATCAGGAAAGCTCGAAGCATCGCGAGGCCGGACTAGAAGGTCAGCTGAATATCGAAGTTAAGAATGACAGAGCTGATATTACTTGGGCTTAGCAGGCTACTTATTGCAGTTGGGCCAGCGATCGCATATCACCAAGGCGGGCATGATTAATGACCGACCCCCATTTCTTTTAGAATTTCGAGTGCTGACTCTGCATCGTTGATTAGATTTTCATGATTCTCAATGAATTGGTCCTCTGAGGTCTTGCCAGTACTTATGCCTAGAGCAAGTCGGTCAGTCTCATTTAGATTAACTCTAATTTCGATTACAAGTTGGTGGAGTACTTCTAATAACTGTCCTTTAGACCATTCATCACTCATTGCTTAACTCACTTTTCAGACTTCGGAGAAAATTTAAAGTTCGCAGCGTCTTGCTTTGGCTTGAATGTTGCCTTCAACGCCTCATAACCATCTGCGGCTATTAGCTTGTCTCGACCTAATTATTAATTCAAGTATCTTTTAATGTTTTTGGTTAAATCTAATGCCAATTCACAGCCTCTCATCATCGATCTGACATAGCCAATGTGCTTCTGAGTGCTATGCATATTGCTCGTCCGACATCCTCTCGCTTGTCTTCGATGGCGTTGAGTACCCATCGCCTCCAATTGAGGTTAGATATACGATCATACGCTTGCATATCAATGGTTTGTTTTCGAGGTAACAAGAAAACTATGCGTTAGCGAATGGTTTTCTTTACGAGTTCACTCTCGTCTAAACTAAATCCTTCTAATTCTTCATCGGCAAAAATTTGACTTTCGAACCACTCTACAAAATTTTCAGACTGCGTCGGCTTCCATAGATTCCAAATCATTTTTCCTATTGTAGTTTTCATCATTCCCCTTCGTAAAAGATTCATACGCATTTCCAATTGCGAAGGATTTAATAGTTTTTCATGAACTTTATCGTAGGTGTCGAAGATGTCTACTAATAAAGTGTGAATGTAAAACCCACATTGAAAACGTTCTGCGTCGCGAAGTTCGTCATTCTGCCAATCCTTTGCTAATAATTCGCAAAAATCTTCATCAGTAGCTATTCTGAAAAACCGGTCGTAAAGTCTTTGAGTTAAAGAAAAGCCGAATTGTGCTTTAGTAATTGCATTTTGTTGTTTTACTTGGACGCCTAGGTAAAACACAGACACGACAACACCAAAAGCTGCGACTATTTGTACAATTAATATTATAATTTCTTGGATCATGAGTACTTCCT
>Ga0209251_1000474_pt1 | contig 36054 bp, 35 predicted proteins | sample SaaInlV_100m_DNA_6_FD_184665 | JGI IMG/M metagenome (GOLD analysis project Ga0209251, IMG submission 184665) | Marine microbial communities from expanding oxygen minimum zones in the Saanich Inlet - Saanich Inlet SI073_LV_10m_DNA (SPAdes) (version 2) | ecosystem: Environmental > Aquatic > Marine... | reverse complement strand
TCACAGCAGACTGCTGTCAAATTCGCCCTGATGCTCGAATACCACCCAAACAGCACGGTCGCGCACCTCTGGTGAATTTCTGTTTCCACATTTGTTCTTTTCCATAACCCAGTATCCTTACTTCTGGGCCTCCGGCAAAAAAGGGGCGGTTAACTTTTTCCTCAGGATCAGTCACCGCTAAGCTCAGCAACCAGTTCCTCCGTCGTGATCTGTCTACAATAACCCCTGATAGTGTAGATTGAATTGTCGTGCCGAGCCTGGCTGTAGGTCAAACAGGCATCAGTTATCTGAGTAACCAGATACCCTAGATCACAAGCATCTCGAACAGCACTCTCAACACATTGGTCCGTAATTAGCCCAGAAATGACAAGCTGTTTGACCCCCAAATTACGAAGGACATAGTCGATATGGGTGGAGACAAATACTGAGGAGGAGGATTTCGGCAAAACAATCTCATCCTCTCCGGGTAAGATCTGATCGATTACCTTGCCGTCCCATGATCCTTTCGGCACGTTAAAGCCAGTAATTTTGTAGTCAAGACTGCGGTCGCGCCCGTCGCGCGTCAGACTTTCAATAGTGGTGTACATCACCTCTACCCCGGCATTTCGTGCGGCGCGCTGGATTCGCTGCATATTGGGGATGACGGTGACGTTCAGCATATCAAAGTACCAGCCGTATTTTTCCTTGAATTCTGCGTCAGGCAAGTCCTTGAATTCAGCTCCCTGTCGGTTGGCACTGAAATTCTGCACGTCGACAAACAACAAGGCGGAGTTTTCCGGAATAAGAGGCACGTCACGTGATAAGGTCATTCAAGGCTTCCTCAGAAAATCAGTTATGGCGGCCGAGAGCAGGTCAGCAAAGACCTCTTGGCCCGCCACATCGACAATTTGATCGTTGCGGATCTCTATTAGGCTATGGGCGAAGCCGCGCGCTTCTCCATGCTGGGGCACAAACCAGTCAGACGCGTCCTCAATCTGGTATGGCTCGTTCATACCGATAAGCAGATCAGGTCGGATCACTGCAATCGCATCGCGCAATAGAGGTGAGGTTTTATCGTCATGACGATAGAGAAACCCAATGTCCCATGGTCGTGTTCTGCCACCTATGCTGGGCGTAAAACTGTGGATGGCAAAAGCAGCACGGCGATCCGGATGATCCAAAAGTGCTGCCGTCGCATCGTTAAAGGGTTCGAATATTTCCGACACCCGTGCCTGTCGTGCTTTGCTATCAAGTCCCGCGTTCTCTGGCACCAGCACCCCGTCGCTAATAGCAGGAACTGCGTCTGGCGCTTCAGGCGGACGATTGCAATCGATCACCAAACGGCTATAGCGCTGTAAGACCGCAGGCGTGCCCAGCGCTTTGGCCAAGCGCAGTGTCACTTCGCGTGCGCCAATGTCCCAGCCAATATGTGCATCCAGTGCACCAGGCGGCAGTCCCAAACCGTTAAGAGAGGTGGGCACTGCCTGTCCCGCATGCTCACAGACCAACACCACTGGATGATCACTATGGGCGTTTACAAGCTCGACTGGATCGGGGTCCAATCCCGACAGCAGCCAGCTCTGTTGGTGATCTGCCTGCCGCATCATACCTTTATCGATCCCAAAAACCGCGAGGGGATCATGCCATTGGGCCGAAACAGCAGGATCAGCACCACCAGCCCCAGTCCGATGGGTTCGCGAAACTCCTGAAATTCCTGCGGCAGGAAGGCTGCAAGATACACCTCGATGAAACCCAGCATAAAGCCGCCGGCGACTGCACCCCGCAGGCTGCCAAGCCCTCCAAGAATCGCTGCGATGAAGGCTTTGAGCACTGGTGTGAAGCCCATCAACGGATCAACAGAAGCGCGCTGGCTAACCCAAAGTACCGCAGCCACCCCGGCCAGAAGTCCGGAGATGGCAAAAGCGCCAGCAATCACAGTATTTGCCCGGATGCCCATCAGTCGCGCCACTGCGAAATCTTCCGCCGCTGCGCGCATTGCGATGCCAGTCTTCTGCCGGTTCATGAAACGATCCAAAAAAATCAGCATCAGCACCGTCGCCACGATTGCTGCAATCTTGTTTACGCCGATAATGACATTACCTAGATGCACGCTTTGAGAAAGGATTTGCGGAAGTGCAACAGCCTGCGATCGGGCCGAAATCAGATTTTGAAACAGCACCTGAAGGATCATTGCAACCGCAAAGCTCGTGATTAGCATGGTCGCCCCCGAGCCGCCACGCACCGGGCGAAACGCTATCCGCTCCATCGCCACAGCAGCCAGTACAGCAGCCGAAATCGCCAATGGCACCGAAACCGCAAATGGCACTCCCATAATTCCGCAATACATTAGCGTGTAGCCGGAAATCGTCATCAACTCACCATGGGCAAAGTTAATTAACCCCATGATCGAAAACACCACTGCCAGCCCCAGCGCCAACAACGCGTAGGTGCCGCCAAGCGCTAGGGCATTCACAGTTTGCTGCACGAAAAGGTCCATCTCACTCTTCCCCCAGATAGGCTGCGCTCAAACGATCGGTCTGCCGCAATTCTTCCGCCGTGCCAGTCGCCACAACTCGGCCCGCCGCCATGACATAGCCCCGGTCTGCCACTTCAAGCGCCATAGCAACGTTCTGCTCCACGATACCAAGGGTCACGTCGCGCTCTCGCAGCAGGGCGATCAGATCAAAAATTTGTCCGACGATCTTGGGCGCCAGCCCGAGCGATGGCTCGTCCAGAAGCAACAATCGCGGTCCACACATCAGCGCACGCCCAATAGCCAGCATCTGCTGCTGACCGCCAGACAGCGTACCTGCAAATTGTTTACGTCGTTCATGCAGTATTGGGAACAAGTCATAGACCATATCCCAGGCCGCCATCCGTCGATCCGCATCATTCACAGCATAGGCGCCCATGCGCAAATTCTCCTCAACGGTCAGCCCACCAAACACGCGGCGCCCCTCCGGCGCTAAGGTCAGCCCCATCGGGGTCAATCTTTCCGGTGCAAAATCGGTAATGTCTTGATCATCAAAGAGCACCCTACCCTCGGCCACCGGCACAAGCCCAACCAACGCATTCAGGGTCGAAGATTTCCCCGCGCCATTCGCCCCGAGGAAAGTTACGATTTCACCCTCATTAATCGAAATATCAACCCCGCGCACCGCCTGAATCGCGCCATAACGGACATTCAGGCCCTGAGCCGACAGAAGCGGTGCGCGGGTCATTATCTTATTGCATCCGTGGCGCAGGGATCAAATTTGCGTCCGGCGAGGGCTGTCCAACCAACTCGCGACCGCCATCTTTGACACGGATCAGCGATACCTGCCTTACCGGCATCCCGTTGGTGCCCTTGTAGGTGATCAGACCCGTCGCACCCTGAACGTTCTCTAGATCTGCCATAGCATCCCGGATCTTGGTGGGGTCAGTGGACCCTGCCACGATCACCGCCGCCTCAATCACCTTGATTAAGTCATATCCCACGGCACTGTAGATCGATTCTGGTGCTGAACCGTATTTCTGTTCAAAGGCTTTATCAAAGGCTTCCAGCGGACTGCCTTTGATGGCAAAACCCGCAGTGGTGAAAACCACATCTTCACCTACGTCACCCAGCGAAAACGTAGTGGGGCTGTCGATCCCATCGGAGCCGATGACCTGGCTGGTCACTCCGGCCGCTCGCAGCGCAATCAGCATTGAGGGAAAGTCAGGTTCATAGGCCGAGGTCATCACTAGGTCCGGTTGGGGATCCTGAGCCGCAATTGTGGTGGCGATGGCAGAGAAATCCTGTTGGCCGATTGTGTTTGTTGACTCGCCCAGCATCTCGCCGCCTAACTTTTTGAACACGTCCCGGAAATAAAGCGGCATGGTCGTGTACTGTGTGTCGGGCGAATACACGATCCAAGCAGTCTTATAACCTTCATCCCAAGCCCATTTCGCCGAAACGGCCGCTTGCACATTATCGCCGGGGAAGTTTGAGAACATGTAATCGCCGCCGATCTGTGGTAGCGTGGGTGATGAGGCGACGGTGGAAATCGCTGGAATCTTGGCGCTGCTGACTACGCCAATTGCAGCAAGGGCCGGATCAGAATCGCCTGGCAGCACGATCACAGACACCCCCGCATCCGCTAGCTCCTGTGCCGCGATAGAAGTCTGAGCGGGATCAGACCGCACGTCTTTTTCCAGCAGCGCGATCTTTGTCGCGCCATCAATCCCTCCAGCCGCGTTGATCTCATCGATAGCCAGCTTCATGCCCTGCATTGTAGGCACGTCGGCATAGGCCAGCCCACCCGTCTGCGCTGTGGCAGTCCCGATGGTCAGTGTTTCAGCCCCAACGGGCGCGGCAAACGCCGCGACGATGGCCGAGGTTAATATCAGATGTTTCATGTTAACTCCCTCTAAAGTTGTTAATTTTCATTTTCTCTTCCCGTTCCGAGATATGCCTCTATCACCGCCTTGTTCCTGCGGATTTCCTTTGGACTTCCTTGGGCGATCATGCGCCCTTCGTTCAGGACCATAATCCGGTCCGACAATTGATTGATCAGCTCCAGATCGTGATCCACTAACAACACACTAATCCCAAGATCGGCTGAGAGCCTGCGCAGGATCTCCATCAGTGCGTCGGTTTCTTCGCGGTTCATGCCCGCAGCGGGTTCATCCAGAAATAGCACCTGAGGCTGGCAGGCCAGCGCGCGTGCAATCTCCACTCGACGTTGATCACCGTATGACAGCGTGCCTGCATCAGCTGCAGCATGCTTCATCACATCCAGCCAGTCCAACGCTGTCTGCGCCCGTGCGACCGCATCCTTGCCCCGATGGGTCGATAGCGCCGCAACCAGCACGTTTTGATAGACCGTAAGATTGGCAAATAACCGGATATTCTGAAACGTCCGCGCAATGCCCTGATCTGCAATGTCGGGCGACGACAGGCCCGTCAGATCACGTCCTCCGTGCAAAATCTGCCCCTCCGTAGGCGTCAGAATTCCCGATAGCATATTCAACAAAGTCGTCTTGCCCGAACCGTTTGGTCCGATCAGTCCCACGATCTGACCGGGTAAAATCTGGATCGAGACATCGTCAACCGCCGTCAGCCCGCCAAATTGCCTGGTCAGCCCTTTACCGCTTAGCACGTCCCGGGCCCCTACTGGAGGCAGGGCGGCAGGTGCCAACAGGGTGGACCTCGGCAAAACCCGTTCCTCCCATTCCTTCAATCCCGCCAACCCATCCACTTTGCGGAACATCGCCAGCAGAATGATAAGCCCGATACCAATCTGCGCGGTCCCAAAAATCGGTGGCACGTCAAATACACCAATGCTGAATCCACTTTCCAGCCGCCGCAACACCTCAGTGACAAGGGTAATGACAACAGCGCCGGTGATTGCCCCAGTCACGGTGGACATGCCACCCACAATTAGCATCGCCAGCAATAGGAAAGTATCATTGAAGTAGAATTTTTTTGGGCTGAAGGCTCCCAGAAAATGCGCCATCATCGCGCCAGCCAGCGCCATGATGGCGGCGGAAAGCACAAACGAAATCAACCTTTCCCATCTGATACGCACCCCGACCGCGCCCGCGGCAATCGCGTTCTCGCGCCCCGCACGCAGACGCAGACCCGAAGAAGAATCTCGATACAGCCGCGCCAAAAATAACGCGACTACACAAAACGCCGCTGCCGTAACCAGATCGGTAACACGCGGCACACCGAAAAAAGACTGCGCCCCCCGGGTCACGTCACGCCAGCCGATGATCACACCATGCACAATAATTAGCAAACCCAACGTGGCGATGGTCGCCGCTGAACCTTCCAGTTTGCTAATGGCTGCTCCCACGGCCAACGCCACGACAGCCGTAAAGACCATTGCAATCAATGTAGCAGGGATCAGTGTTAGCTCCACAGCTGCAAGCCAGGTCGGCAGACCCGGTAGCGTCGCCCCCTTCAACGCCGCGGGAACCGTTAACAAGGACGAGGCGTATGCACCTATACCCATGAATGCAACATGACCAAAACTCAGGATACCACTATTGCCAGAATAAACACCAATACCGACAACCGCGGTCAACGAAATGAAAAACACCGTCAGCATCCGCTCTGTCGCGGGGCCAAACCACGTTGCAACAAAGACGGCAATCACTGACAGCATAATTATCATGCCGCCGCTCGCCAACAGTTGCCTACGTGATGATGTTAGCATGGCACCTCCAGTTTTCATTTACAGTTTTTGATAAACATTTTTCAGAGTCAACTTTATTCTTTTAAGTGATAAAATAATTTTATAACCTCAACACATTGAAGCTTAGGAAATGAACGATGCAGGTACGTGCACGGATCGCGGAGATTGAAGAGGGTCTGACCCCAACCGAACGCCGCCTTTCTGCCGCGTTGATGGCCGACTATCCCTTTGCGGGGCTTGACACAATTCAGAGCTTTGCCGACCACGCCCATACCTCGCCGCCGACAATTTCACGTTTTGTTACTAAACTGGGGTTCAATGGCTACCAAGACTTTCAGCGCGCCTTGATTGAGGAGGTTCGCGAAAGAAAAAGCTCCCCCATCGACCTTCATCAGGGAAACCGCACGATGCAGGGCGGTTTTCTCGAGGATTACTTCGCCCGGGCGCGCACGCTGCTGGACGAGGCCTCACAAACAATAAGCGCGCATCAGTTCGAACGGATCTGCGACATGCTGCGCGATGAGCGTCGCGGTATCCACATAATCGGCGGCCGCATTAGCGATGCGCTTGCACTCTATCTCTCACGTCACCTATGCCAGATTCGCGGCAATGTGCACAAACTGTCGGCTGACCCTGAAAGCTGGCCGGAAGATCTGCTGCGAATGAAACCTCGCGATGTCCTTTTCGTTGTCGATTTCCGGCGCTACCAGCCAAGCCTGCTGCAACTTGCCAAACGCGCAAGCACCGATCGCAATGCCAACGTGGTTCTGCTGACCGACAAATGGATGTCACCGATCCTGCGTCATTCGACCGAGGTGGTGGCCCTGCCTATCGAAAGCGGCACAGTCTGGGACAGCTACGCGGCATCGCTGGTTATGATTGAGGCGATCTTGACCCTGATCGCGGAACAAGACTGGAACAAAGCACACCAACACATTAGTGGTTGGGATGCTCTGCGGTTAGATTTAAAGGAAATAAAAAATGGTCCGTGATCCCCTGATCTTTGCTGCAACTAGCGATCTGGCCGGCAAGATGCGTGGCAAGGCTTTTCCCAGCAGAAAGCTTGAAAAACGTGTCAAATCAGGCGTGGGTTGGGTGCCGACCAACGGGCTGATTACCTGTTTCGACACCATCGCACCCTCGCCATTCGGTTCCCTTGGAGATCTGGCGCTGATGCCAGACCCCGAAACTTTGATTCAGGTCGATTTTGAAGATGGCAGTGCGCCGGAGCGCTTTGTGCTCTGCGATATTACAACCACCAAAGGCGCGCCATGGTCCTGCTGCACCCGTTCAATGCTTAAAACTGCGATTGCCCGCCTTAAGGCATGCGCGGGTGTTACCCTAAACACCGCGTTCGAACATGAGTTCCAGATCAAGCAGGGTCCCCGCGCGGGCGGCACAGCTTTTACATTGGAAAGCTTCGCTGCCCAGCGGGCGTTTGGCGAAACGCTGATGGAGGTGCTGGGCAGAGCCGGTCTGCATACTGATAGCTATCTCAAGGAATATGGCGCCGATCAGTTTGAAGTCACAGTTGAACCGCAACAGGGGGTGGTTGCCGCTGACCAAGCCGCGATCTTGCGCAGCCTGACCCACATGACAGCACGTCGGTTCGAGCAAGCAATCACTTTTTCCCCCATCACCGATCCGGCAGGCGTCGGCAACGGTGTGCATATCCACATGAGCTTTACAAATGCAGCAGGTGCACCCATCACTTACGATCCCGCCGGCCCTTGCGGCATGTCCCACACCACGCAGTGTTTTATTGCAGGTGTGCTGAAGTATCTGCCGCAAATCCTCTGCCTGTTGGCACCTTCAGTCATTTCTTACACGCGCCTGACCCCACATCGTTGGAGTGCCGCCTTCAACAATTTGGGTTTCCAAGATCGCGAGACTGCGGTGCGAATTTGTCCGGTGACCGCAACCGATCCTATTGGTATCGCACAGCAGTTCAACTTCGAGATACGCTCTTTAGATGCGGCTTCTTCGCCGCACTTAGCCCTTGCCGCGCTGGTCCACGCTGGTTGTCAGGGCATCGAGGACAATCTCGATGCCCCTGCGATATCCGAGGGGGACCTGTCCGAGCTATCGCCTAAAGCGTTGGCTGATAGCGGATATGTTCGCCTGCCCGAATCTCTTAAGATCGCCCTAGATGCATTCGAGGCGGACAAAGTAGTACGAGGCTGGTTTCCAGATACTTTTTCTCAGGTCTACCTCGCTCATAAGCGCGCCGAGATCACGTATGTTGAAGGCATGACGGATTCAGATCGCTACGACGCTTATGCAGGGGTCTACTGATACAAACAGCTTAACGTAAACAGGTAGGATAACACGCGCCTCAGGGACAAGCTTGCAGATCTCACGCCCCCGATAATGAGATGCAGCGCAAGCCTCAATCGCAACAACGCACCTTGGAAGCTACTCAGGAACGCAGCAAGCCGAGGGCGCGACAATTTTTTGCGGAACACGACAGAGCCATCAGCGGCAGCCCCGTGCAGCTGGACACTCCGTTTTGCTAAATCGATTCCTACTATGCTTACATTCTCCATGGTTGCTCTTTCTTTGTATGACAGTTTAAGCTGCTATCATTCTGGCACATTGCGATGCCGCCGGCTGGGGCATCCACCCCATCATTTATGTATTATAAGATCGCCCTCTCAGCCTGTCGTAACAATTTCCCTTCCCAGACATCGACACCTTGAACCCGTGCTGGTGCAGGATTTTCTGATAGTCATGCGAGTAATATTGCGACCCAAGATCTGTGTGATGGATGCAGCCTTTAGGCTGAGATCTGAACGCGATAGCAATGTTCAGCGCCCTGATAGCCAGATCACGCTTCCTGCGGTGACTGACCCGCCCAGCCGATCACACGCCGGGAATGTAGATCCAGGATCACGGCAAGATACAACCAGCCTTGACGCATCCAGATATAGCTGATGTCAGCTGCCTACTTCTAGTTTGGTTCGTTTGCAGTGAAATTACGATCTAGTAGGTTTGGAGCAATGTTGAACTTGTGATTGCTGTCTGTCGTCACCTTGTGTTTGCGGGTCCGTACGACCGATATGCCGTTCTGACGCAACAGACGGCCAACGCGACGATGGCCCACATCCAAGCCGATCTGTTTCAGCTCTTCCGTCATGCGTGGCCTGCCATAACTGCCAAGGCTGAGACGAGATTGTTCTTTGATATGTGCCAACGTCACCAGATCAGACCGCTGTCTGCGGTTGGCAGGGCGGCTGCGGAAAGCAGTTAGACCACCTGCGCTGACGCCAACAACATCATACAATCGGTTGGCTGGAAAGCTGGCTCTGTGTTCTTCGACAAACCTAAATCTCATTGCTTAGGCCCGCAAAGAACTGGGTGGCCTTTTTAAAGATTTTCCTTTCATCCTTGAGAAGCCGGATCTCACGCCGAAGCCGATCATTCTCTTTGGCGAGGTCTAAATCCTCTTTTGAAACCACGTCAGTATCTCGATGCACTGTTATCCACTGGTTCAGCGTCGACATGCCAACACCCAGATCATCAGCCACCTGTCTACCCGTCAGCCCGCTGGTCAGTGCAATCCGCACTGCCTCTTGGCGGAATTCCTCCGTCCGTTTCAGTCCAATAGTCAGTCTCCTTTGTTACAGTAAATGCTATCAAAGAAGCGGCATCAAACCGCGATAGGTCCAGTTTGCAACACGAACCAGGCGTAACTGTCAGGCGGTCGATTCTGCGCAATCTCTCTGAGCAAATAAGTGAACCGCTGCCGGCTGACGCCGGAGGCATCATTTAGAGGACGGTAATTCCAAATACTGCGTGATGATATCGTCAGTGACATTTCCCGAGGTGGTTGAGACATAACCTCTGGCCCAAAAGCATCTTCCCCGGTAACGCTTGCGCAACTCAGGGAACTCCATCTGGATCCGTCACGATGAGCGGCCTTTGATGCGCTGCATGACGTTGGACAGGGCCAACTTCGGCGATACCGCCAAGAACATATGCACATGGTATTGGCCCCGTACACCTTGCACGATAAAGACCCCCATTTCTGCGCAAGTTTTCAGATAATTTCACCAATCCGTTCACGCATCGGACCCTGCAAAACCTTCTCGCGATATTTTGTGACCCACTCGACGTGAAATCTGTGGTGAAGTCGCGCGTGCGCAGCTGAAGCGGACCGGCTCGAAGCCGGTGGTTTCAATCCGTTAGGTGGAAAATGAAACCGTAAGCCTCGCAGTGCCCCATGGCACGCAATTGATCTATTTCGACCGCCTTGAGTCTCATTGGCCGTTTCAAGTGAACCTACAGGTTGGAGAGGGATTGCCCTTTCACTGTCGTGCCTCTGGTAAACGTATGTGTCGAACCTGCCCATAGATCAAGCCAAGGGAATATTTGACCGTATTTCCAAGAAAACCTCTGCGCGCAATACGATCGTTGCTGCGGCCATGTTCGAAAGGGTATTGCTCGAAATGCGATAGACTGGTTTTGCGCTTGATGATCAGCAATGGTTCGATGATGTGATCGGGGCGTTGGTGCCATTTTAAACCGTAAACAGCATACAGATCTGAAACCTCGGTCCTTCAAGGCATTTTTAACATCTCAAGACAGTCTGTAAAATCTGGCAGCAGTACCGCCAAAAATTTCTGTCCTGTCAGCTTTGGACAAACCCTGCGTTAAATCCTGCGCGATATCGTACCATTCATCATATTCGGCCTGCGTACGGCAAACAGGCCAATCAGATCCCCACATAACTCGGTCAGCGCCAAAAGCGCCTAACACATGTTCTACAAAGGGGCGCAAATCATCTATTGTCCAGCCGTCCCCTGCCTCGGTGACAATTCCAGAAAACTTACAACAACCGCGAGTTTCATCAGCCAATTGGGACATGCCGACCGCCCAGTGAGAAAAAGTATCTTTGCTTGCGCTATAGTCACGGATTTGTGGTTTCATACAATGATCATAGACAACACGCATTTCGGGGTAGCGCGTGATCAGAGTTAGAAAATTGTGCAGATGTTTAGGAAATCCAAGCGCATCAAAGGTTAGGTCCAAATCGATTATCGCGCGAAAAGCCCAATCAATATCCTCCCGCAGCATCCAGTTCACATCTGTAATGTCTTGGATCATCGGTCGAACACCAAGAAATTTTGGGTGTGCCGCAAACTGTTCAAGATGTGCCAGATCGTTCGGGTTTTCAAAATCAATCCAGCCAACAACACCTTTAATGTAATGCGTGGCATCAGCCAATCCCAACAAATACTCGGTTTCACCAACGCTTGCGGCTGCTTGCACGACAACCGTGCCATCAATACCGTGCCTTTCCAAACTCGGCTTTAGATCACTTGGGCCATACGCACGGTTCAAAATTAGGTTATCTTGCGGCATCCAATCATAATCGCCACGCAGCGGTTGCCAGAAATGTTGATGTGCATCTATTTTCAAATTGGATTTCATGGCAACGCTCATACTGGCGCCTCCACGTGCATCAGGCCTGCGGCCTTCAGATCTGCCCAAAGCGCTTTGGGGATATCTGCTTGTGCAGCGCGTAAATTTCCCATCATTTCAGCCACGCCCTGCCCGCCAGGGATCACTGATACATGGGCCGGATGCAAAAGCGGAAACTGGAAAGCGGCGTCAATAAGGCGAACGCCATGACTTTTGCATACATTTTCTATCGCATTTACACGGTCGATAATGTCTTGGGGGGCGGGGTCATAATTATAAAACGATCCAGACTTTGCCCCTGTGGCCAAGATGCCAGAATTATACGGCCCGCCTGTTATTATCCCAATTCCACGGGCCTCACAAAGCGGCAAAAAGCTATCAAGCGCTTTTTGTTCTAACAGGGTATAGCGCCCTGCCAGTAAGAAGAGGTCAAAATCACCGCGTTCGGCCAGTGTTTGACACACCTCCCACTCATTCACGCCACCGCCGATCGCTTTTATAACCTTCTGATCGCGCAAAGAGATCATTGCGTCATAGCCACGACCACCAAAGAATTCTTCGACCCGCATGTCTGAAGCCGTTTTTGACCCATGGGAAAACGCGCAAAGATCGTGGACATAAAGAATGTCGATCTGGTTTACGCCAAGGCGTGAAAAGGAATGTTCAAACGAACGCATTACGCCGTCATAGGTGTAGTCAAAATTTTCACGACGTTGCGGTACTTCAAACCATTTTCCAATACCAGCGCGATGTTCAGCGGCGCAATATTCAATCAGGCGGCCAACCTTACTGGATAAAATGTAGCTATCGCGGGGCTTATCGCGCAAAAACGGGTTCAAGCGAGTTTCAGACAATCCCAGACCATAGAGGGGTGCGGTATCGAAATAGCGCACGCCACCTTCCCAAGCGGCATCAAGCGTTGCACGCGCATCATCATCCGAGATCGCCTTATAGAGATTTCCCAATGGCGCCGTACCAAAACCCAATTCCGTGAACGTTAGGCCACCATTTCCCAGTCTGTCCCAGTTCCGTGTTCGCAACCCCATCTAGATCTCCTTATAGCATGATAATAACTTATCCAATTTTTCTTTGCATGAACGAAAGACGAACTGCATCGCTTTGTTCGCAAACCGAAATCAGATGAGACATGTCAGTCCCACCGAGGCCTATGGCAGTAAAGAGGTCGTCGCTCCAGCGTCTCAGGATAACATAAAACCAGCTCGTTCCCGCGGCGCGTGACATCTCAGGGACAGGCTCGGCCCTCAATCGGGGGTGTGGGTGATTTTTCCACAAGAACGCGCCAGAGACTCCATCAAATAGGTTTGGCTTGTCATGTTTAATCAAGAATAATTTTGAGACGATGAGCCAAGGAAAAACGATGTTGCCTGTGGTTTGGCGGAAGAAAACGCTACCATAAATTTTGGCGGCATTAGCATTTGCCCGGTTGTCATTCCCAAAAATACAGGGTCGCAGACACTGGGCAAAGGCCTCAAGCACTGCCTTCCCCTGCATCAGTCCTAACAACTCAAAACTCTTTACTGCCGAAAAATCTGCTTTTGCTGTCAGAACGCCCAAATCAGGCGCAACAGTGACATTCCGATCCGACAAATCCTGCTCGCTCCAACCGTCAAGTACCCTGGCTGGATGCAATTCGTCGTCAGAACCGGCCAGAAAAGTTCGTTTTTGCTTCATCAGGATTGCCTTGATGCCAGAAGTGCCAAAATCTTTGCTGATGTACATTCCGTCTTGCCTTATATATTGGCCTGATAAGGTGTTATTTTATAACGGTTACGATCAAAAATCGGCAAAGAAAACGCCGATAATGATCAATAAGTCGCCCGTCCACCCGATAAATCGAACACGCCAGCAGTCGTGAAACTGTTCTCTTTTGTGCAAAGCCAACTAATCATTGCGGCGGCCTCTTTTAACTCCAAAAATCGACCACGCGGGATTTTCGACAGCATATAGTCGATATGTTCCTGTTTCATCTGGTCAAATATTCGCGTCCGTGCGGCTGCGGGCGTCACGCAGTTCACGGCGATATTCATATCTGCCAACTCTTTACCCAGCGATTTAGTGAAACCGATCACGCCAGCCTTTGACGCAGAATAGGCGCTGGCATTGGGGTTCCCGTCTTTTCCCGCAACCGATGCGATGTTGACAATGCGGCCATACTCTTGCCGTTTCATGACGGGAACAACGGCTTTGTTAACGTGGAATGTACCCACCAAGTTGATGTTAATAATCTCTGCGAAATGATCCACCAGATAATCTTCGACAGTCGCATTCGCACCTGCGATGCCAGCAGAATTGACCACAATGTCGATGCGCCCGGATTTGGTAAGTGTTTCATCGCGGGCGGCTTCAACGGTTCTCCAATCTGCGACATTTACTGGTAATGCAAAGCAGTCACTACCCAGGCTTGCGGCCTTTTCAGCCGCAAGTTCGGCGTCCATGTCCCAAATTACAATACGCGCGCCACCTGCCCGCAATGTATCTGCCACCGCACCCCCAATACCCTGTGCACCACCAGTGATGACCGCTGTTTGTTGTGAAAAATCACTCATGCTTCGTCCCACCCTTGCCGAATACATTGATACCCATCCCGATAGTAAGCTTCCGGAGATTCAGCAAAATCCCGCCATACCCTAGTGGCGGCCGCCAATTCCGGTAGCCCGCGACCGAAAGCTTCGATTGTGAGCCAACCGTCGTAGCCAGACGATTTTATAGCACCAAAGGTCTCAGCCCACGGCACATGCCCGGAACCCGGAACGCCCCGGTCGTTCTCACTAATATGGATATGCACCACATCGCCAGCATTGCGGGTATAAGCAGCAACCGGATCACGCTCTTCCAGATTAGCATGAAACGTATCATACATCGTCTTGATTGCCGGATGGTTTAACGAATGCGTATAGGCGCAAAGATCATCCATAGTATTGGCGAAATAGCTTTCAAAGCGATTGACTGCCTCTAATGCGATCACCTGCCCATTGGCCTGCGCGTGATCGCCAACTTTCGTGTGAACCTCGCGTGCACGATCAAATTCCGCCTCAGTTGTCCCTGCCCCACTGAAATGACCAAGCGTTTGATGCAACGGTCCGCCGATGCCTTGCGCGCCAAGGGCTGCGGCACAATCGACAAGCCCATTTAGGTATTCAACACTACGCTGGCGGTCTGCTGGATCTTCTGACAAAGGGTGTTGATCTAGAGTCGGGATTACCGAAATCGCCGTTCGCTCTAACCCGATCTCGTCTAACATGACAGCAATTTCGGCATAGTTCTCAGGCGTACCACCAAAAATTGGCACTTCGACCCCATCATATCCGGTAGCTTTAATATCTTCCAACAACGCGCGATGCTCGGAGCCAACAGACGTCGTCCACAACAGCATGCAAAATCCGATCTTCATGGTGATTCTCCTCAAAGCGGCCCAAATTTACCCAAGCATAGCGCCGCCAAACGCAGAACCAAAGCATATTTTGAGGAACGTACGTCAGAAAAAGATTGCATTTGTGGTCATGACGCGGAACCATGGCAACATACACGGATAAATCATAGGAGGATGTCATGGGGGACAATACATTTCCGAAGCTACATAATGCGATGTGGCCTGGGTTGGTCGGGAAAGGCGAAGACGAGCCGCCAATCAGCTTGGATAAAATGCTGGATATGACTCAAGCGGCAGAGGTTGATGGGATCAAATTCGACGGCGTTGATCTGTTTCTAGCAGATCCACACACTCCAATCGACGCCGACGAAGATACGATCAAGGCCCTTGTAGATAATGTTGGCGGGCGGGGCTTGGCGATTGGATCGGCAGTGGCTCCGGTCTGGCCGCCTGTCGGCGGTGGCTCTGCGATGGACGCAGGCGACGGACGCACGGCGTTTTTAGCTGCCATCCGCAAATCATGTAGCATTATGGGCCGTCTGCGTGATCTTGGGGTGCGTCATAGCGGCGTGATCCGGATTGATACGGCCACGGGAGTGAGCCAATGGGCCGACGACCCGGCAAAAAATACCGCCATTATGGCAGAAACCTTGCGCTTGGCTTGCGATATTGCCGCCGATCACGGCGAACAATTGGCCGCTGAGGGAGAAATCTGTTGGGGCGGCATGCACAGCTGGAAACATATGGTTGAGCTGTTAGAAGCCGTTGACCGCCCTGGCGTCATGGGATTCCAGGCGGATATGGCACATACGATGCTTTACGCACTCGGCTACAACGCGCCAGAGCACCAGTTGATCACCACCGAGCAACTCGACGACAGCGCGGCCTTGGACACAGCGTTGAAAACAATTACCGATGCCTTGCGGCCGTGGACCATTGATTTCCATGTTGCGCAAAATGATGGCACGGTGCATGGCTCTGGCAGCCACGACAAAACTGGGCGACACTGCATGGCATTGGACCCAAACGGTAAAATGGATATGGTCAAGCATTCTGGCATGTGGCTGAACCATGCGGATGGAACACCCACAAAGGCAATGCGGCATATATGTTGGGATGGCTGTATGTTCCCTAACACTGTGCTTGAGAATCAACAAACTTGGAACGACATCCTTGCGACTATGATCAATGTACGCAACGCGCATGGCTGGAAAGAGTGAGGAAAAAGACATGGCAAAGAAAAAACTTCGAATCGGCATGGTTGGCTATGGTTTTATGGGCCGAACGCACTCAAATGCTTTCACCCAAGCGCCTAAGTTCTTTGATTTGGGATATGAGCCTCAGTTAACCGCTGTTTGCGCCCGAAACAAAGAGCGCGCGGAAGAGTTTGCTTCTAATTGGGGTTATGAAAGCGTCGAAACTGATTGGCAATCTTTGATAGAACGCGATGATATCGACTTGATCGATATCGCGGCTCCCAACGATATGCACCATGACATCGCGATTGCCGCGGCTAAGGCGGGCAAGATGGTAATGTGCGAAAAACCCCTAGGTCGAACAGCTGCGGAATCCTCTGAAATGGTAGCAGCGGTCGAACAGGCCGGTGTCCCAAACATGGTCTGGTTCAATTACCGCCGCATTCCAGCCGTCAGTATGGCCAAAGCGATGATTGATGAGGGCAAACTTGGCCGCATCTATCACTACCGCGCCAAATTTCTGCAGGATTGGACAATTGCTACGGACCTTCCTCAAGGTGGTGAAGGACTGTGGCGGCTTGACAAAAAAATCGCAGGATCAGGCGTAACTGGAGACTTACTTGCCCATTGCATCGACACGGCGATTTGGCTGAACGGCGAAATCGAGAGCGTCACGGCAATGACAGAAACCTTCGTCAAAGAGCGCGAACATACATTAACTGGTAAAATAGAACCGGTTGAAATTGATGATGCTTGTGCCTTCCTTGCACGGTTTGGCAATGGGTCGCTGGCGACATTTGAATCGACGCGTTATGCGCGGGGTCACAAAGCACTTTATACATTGGAAATAAATGGTGAGCGTGGGTCACTGGAATGGGACCTGCACGACCTGCACCGACTGGAGTATTTCGATCACGGGGATCAGGGAACGACGCGCGGTTGGCGTTCAATTCATGTCACCGACGGCGAACACCCTTACATGGGCAATTGGTGGGTGCCAGGCCTTGGGATCGGTTATGCGGAAAGTTTTGTGCATCAGGCCGCCGATTTCATCATTGGACTGAGTGGCAAAGGGGCCGCGCCAACATTTGCTGACGCGCACCGAACTGATTTGGTAACTGATGCTGTGCTTAAATCTGGAGAAACCGGTTTGTGGGAGGCCGCGAACTAGCAACGCAGATCCTGCCAAGGGGTTCACATGCGACATCGACCACCTCGTATCCCTGTTCGCCGGCACAGGGACCGAGGATGGTGCGTAGTGTTTCGTCCATTTCACTAATATTAAACGAGGCATGTACGACGTCGGCGACAATCAATATGGGAACGCCAGAGCAAAAAATCTGTTGTTCGTCCTTCAACAATTGTTCAAGCATGCCTCAAACACAGCAGATCACTTTTTCTTGGTCTGGCTGTTTGTGCAAGTCATGCCCATTGCCAGGGATTAGATTCAGTTCAACGACGGTCAATTGCTTTGCGTCCGTCAAGAACGGATTGCTCATCAGACGCAGTTGCCCCTAATTGGGCAATTCTGCTGTCGTGTCCGCCGGCATGATAAGTTTTCCAGCCATGGTTTTCCTGCGATCTGTGTAAACGCTTGCATTTGAACAACCAACACTTGTTCGTCGAGCAATCGCTATGCCGAGCTTGCCCCGCAAAAACCAAGGCAATCCTGGCCTAGACGCAGCATAAAATTTGCGTCTCGAGGCATCGAAATTGGCAGGCCATGGCACCGCACGATCACGTACTAGTGCTCGGCAAGCTGGACAGACCCCTGCATTTTTTTAAAGTCCACAAAAATTTCAAGACAGGCGTTGATTTTGAAACTTCTTGTATCCGGAAGTGTCGGCTATATCAGCACCCATAGCATCATCGAAATACTGAATGCATAACATGATATCAGCGAGATTGACGATCTTTCCAAAAGTCACATCGCGGCATTACCATGGGTAAAACAACCGGCAAAACGCAACTTGGCTTTCGTACAGGCAGATCTGTGCGATACAGTATCCCTTGTCAGCAATTTAAATACGCCCGACTTGCCAGCACAACGGCCTTCCAATCGGCCTGTCCCAGAAGAGTCCCGGCACCGTTGGGATGAAAAGGTTGCAACTTCTACCGCCAGAACACTTTCAAAGCCTAGGCCAGTTGTCTCTAAATCAAAAGTACGCACTTTTTAGCCGGCGGCACGGTTCAAGTCTGGAATAGATCCAACTCGTCCGCTTTCGTATCAAATGTACCTGCGATACATGCGAGTTGGCTGCACTCATGCGCGCCAGTTGGCCATTTCAGCCTCAACCTGCGCCCGGTCAATAATCCCTGCATCCGAGCCCAACCCGCTGGCCACTAAAGACGCTGACGCTGTGCCAAGATGCGCGGCATCTTCAAGACTGCGCCCGTCGACCAACCCGGCGATAAATCCTGCCGTAAAGGCGTCGCCACATCCGGTCGTGTCAACCACTTCGATATTGTAAGCACTCACGTGGACACGCTCATCGCCCATCGCGATTATCGATCCGTCACCGCCCATGGTCAGAACCGGACATTTCACACCGCGTGATTGGAAGAACTGTATATTATCCTCGACGCCCTGAATCCCGCTGAGAACTTCCGCCTCTTCGATGGATGGTATGAAATAGTCGATATGCGGCAAAAGCGGATCAACAAATTGCCAAGTATCCGGTCCAGCACCGACCAAGTCCCATGTTGTTACGCATCCGGCTTCTTGCGCCGCCTTCAACAATCGTGCGCTGGGTGCACCGTCAATTTTGGCCAATAACCCAGTACCACCAAGGTGGAAAAACCGGCAATCCAATACGTCGCTTAGCATGTCATCAGTCACGTCGAAATGGTCTGACGCACCGCGACAGTGCAATGCCGGCCGTTCGCCGTTGGGCCGCACGTTCAGAATCGTGGCCGAGGTTTCAATATTCGGCAGCCTTGCCATGTGAGTGCAGTCGATGCCGAATTGCTGCATTCGATTGATAACGAAGTCTGCTTTTTCGTCAGATCCGACTGCGCCAACAGCCTGGCAATTCAGGCCTAACTTGGCCAGATCAACCGCCGTGCCGCCAGCGGTTCCGGCAACCGTCAAGCGGATTTCATCTATGAAATCAACATTGCCGCCTTCAGGAATGGCGGTAACGGGGCGACCGAGAACGTCAAGGATATAAAGTCCGACAACAGAGACATCAAATCGACTCATCTTAATGACCCCAAATATTCAACGTACAAAAACGCTGTGACAATACCTAAACCCGCAGCCACACCAAGAATCACCAACACGATAACCATCGCCCTGACCAATGCCCGAGCGGGAACACCTTCGCGGCACAGTGGGACCAGATTAAAGGCTAGTGCGCCGATTACAACCGTAACGCAACCGATGGAAAACAACGTTAACGAAAACGGTTGAAAAATAGCCAAAATCGACAGCACACACATGCCAATGATGACGCGTTCGACAAGTTTAGCTTGAGTGGCGGTCATGGTGTCCTCATCACTTGTTCATCAGCGGTAAAAATATGCGTGGTACCAGGCAAGAACCGGGTGTGCACTTTGTCACCTTCGTTGAGCGGCACGCGCCAATCAGTAACAAGTCGCAAATCATGTTGCCCATCGCTCAGATGCGCCAGCGTTTCGGCACCCATGGGTTCCACGATATCAATAGTGGAAGAAATGCCGTCAGGCGTGGGCTCGTTACTGATTTCCAGATTGCGCGGACGAACGCCCAACGTGACTTTTGTCCCGGGAGAGAGCTCTGAAATCCGCGGGTCGACCTCGATCTTGATCGTTTGCCCGCCTGTGATAGCAAACTCGGCACTGGCACCATTGCTTGCCGTCAGCGTGGCAGGCAACAAATTCATCTGCGGCGTTCCGATGAAACCTGCAACAAACAAGTTCTTAGGGCGTTGGAAAACGTTGTGCGGCGTGTCGACCTGCTCAATTTTGCCATCGCGCATGACAGCAATTCGGTCTGCCATAGTCAATGCTTCTAACTGGTCATGGGTAACGATCACAGTAGGGCGTGACAGGTCTTGAAGCACAAGCTTGATCTCACCACGCATTTCCTCGCGCAATTGGACGTCCAAACGACTAAGAGGTTCGTCGAACAAGAAACAAGTGGGGTCACGAATAATCGAACGACCAACAGCAACGCGCTGTTTCTCTCCCTCGGCCAACTGACCCGGTTTCCGGTTTAAAATCCCACTCAGCTGCAGCGTGTTAGATATCCGCGCGACGCGCGCGTCGACTTCTGTCTTCGACAGTCCCTCTCCATACAGTGGAAACGCCAAATTCTCGGCCACAGTCAAGCTTGGATATAAAGCGTAAAACTGAAACGACATCGCCACATTACGATCGCGCGCGGCTTGATCGCTGACATTCTTGCCACCCAAATACACCTCGCCCTCGCTTGCCAATTCCAATCCAGCAACCATCCGCAAAGTTGTGGTCTTACCGCAACCCGACGGCCCCAGCAGGCATAGCACCTCGCCATCGCCGACAGTCAAGTCAACCGAATCCACTGCTGTAAGCGTACCAAAACGTTTGGTGAGTTTTTTTAGTTCAATTGTCATTTCTTTACCGTTCCAAAGGTCACACCACGCAAAAGCTGGTTCTGCAGTAGGAAAGTGACAAAGAATATAGGGATCAAGAACAGCGTGACGATGGCTGCCAACAGGCCATAATCGACGCCAACTTCACCTCCTAAAGTACGCGCCATTGCAACCGGGACAGTGCGAGTTTCGACTCCAGTTAGCAGCAAGGCGAATAAGAATTCGTTCCAAGTCAAGATCAGGCCAAAGACGAACGTCGCCGAGAGGCCTGCTAATATTTGCGGGATGCAAAAGCCAAAGAACACCCGAGATTCTGTTGACCCATCCATACGCGCCGCGTCTTCGATTTCAGGGTTCAGTTCATCAAAGAACGATTTTATCAGCCAGACTGAAAACGGAATGTTAAAAGCGGTGTAAAGCAGGATAATGCCCCAATAGGTCCCGGCCAAACCCGAAAGACGGAACATCAAAAAGATTGGAATGATGACCACGATGGGCGGCATCATTCGGGTAGTCAGAATGATGAACAAATAAGTGTCGTTGCCACGCAGGGGAAATCGGCTGAACGCGTATGCCGCTAATGTGCCAACGATCAGCGCTAGGCCTACAGAGGTGCCCGCGATGAAAATTGAGTTAAAGAAATACAGCCCCATGTCGGTGGCCTGGCTACTGCCCGTGGTGATGCTCGCACGATAAAAAACAGAAGTGAAATTATCCAGCGTCGGCGTGAAAAATAGCTTTGGCGGGACGGCCAGCGCATCAGTGCGGGTTTTGAACGCGGTAAGGATGATCCAAAGCACCGGAAAGAAATAGATAAACCCGATTACGCTTGTCATGGCGGTATAGCCCCACCCAGCCTTGCCAATTTCTCGGTGTTTGCGCGCCATCACTCCACCTCCTCTTGGCGCTGGTTCACGCTGTATAAATACAGGTTAGTCAGCACAATTACGATGAACAACACAATATAAGCCAAGGCCGAGGATTGACTGGTCTTGAAAAACTGAAAAGCGGTGCGATAAAGAAAAACGGCGATTGTTTCTGTTGAACTACCTGGGCCACCATCTGTGATGATATAGACCACATCAAACAATTTGAACGTTTCAATTGTACGAAACAACACAGCAAGAAGCAGCAAAGACTTGATATAGGGAAAGGTTATCGTCCAAAAGGTGCGCCATTTGCTGGCGCGATCAATCTCAGCGGCCTCGTAGAGATATTTTGGGATGCTCACTAACCCTGCCAAAACCAACAACATCACAAATGGCGACCACATCCAAGCATCGGCAATCACAATTCCAAGTATAGCGCCTTCGGGTGATCCAAGCAGGACAAAACGCTCTTCCGTAAAGAAGTTCAAAACAAAACTGACGATTCCAAATGTCGGCTCATAAAATAGTTTAAAGAAAACGCCAACTGACACGAAAGACAGCATCATCGGTGTGAGAACTAGCATAAGCACAATCCGACGCAGCGGAAAAACCTTAGCAAAAAGCATCGCCATGAGAAATCCGATGATCAGTTGCATGATGACAGAAGAACTCACAATAATTGCGGTCGTTTGGAATCTTTCCCAAACTTTTTCGTCTGTCAAAACCTTTTCGTAATTGTTGAAGCCCTTGAATTTGGGAACTTTCAGGCTGCTCGCTTTATAATTGAAAAAGCTGAGCCCAAAGGACCACATCAGTGGAAAGATATTCATTACAAACAGGATGGTAATTGCAGGGGTGACAAGTAAGGCACCCCGGCGTTTGGGATCAAGTAGCCATGCGCCAAATCCACCACGCGTCTTTTCTGTATTTGCCATTAAGTATTGTCCTGTAAGTCATAAACATCGCAAAGAGTCTGAAAAAACGGGGCCCAGCAGAAACCGAGCCCCGCTTTGGGAGCGTTTAAATCACTCGATATAGTCGCCGTCTTCCAGCAACTCCTGTTGGAATTCAGCCACGTTATCTAACGCTTCTTTTGCGCCTATCTGCCCAGTGATGGCTCTGTCGAACTCTTCTTGCTGCTGGGTCAGCAGTTCAAAGAATTCTGGGATGTGCCAGACATCTTTCTGCCAGTCGATCATCTCGACATGCGCGCGGTTCCATGGACGTAAGCCGTTATAAGACGGATCGGCCATCACACTCATCAGGCCCGACTGACCACCATTGGCAACCGCCTCTAGTTGGGTGTCAGATTTCAGCCACCATTTGACTACATTCAATGCTTCTTCGACAACCGCGTCATCGTTCCAGGTTGTCAGAACAAATGGCTGGCCACCGATGTTGCCGGTGCGATCAATTGAACCATCTGCCTGGCGTGTCCCCGGCGCTGGACCAAAGGCCGACTTATCATGCGCTTTGGACGCGCTTGGATCTAGCACAGGCTCTCCTAAACCGACCCAATCAATAATCGCGCCAACCTTACCCTGCATATACAAGTCCTGGATCACAAAGATATCCATCTGACCGGTCTGGCTCACTGGCGGCATGTATTGCAGATAGCTCAGATATTCATCGAAGGCTTTGACCGCAACTTCAGAGTTCACAACACCCTCGGCCTGCGCGTTGGGCATTTTGGATTCATCCCAAATGTCACCACCTTGTTGCCAAATAAACGCATTGGCCTGCATGGTTGAAAAGTCGTATCCCTTACCGGCCTGATACGCAATGCCGTAGAAGTCATCATCAAGCGTCACACCGGCTAGCATTTCTCCTTTGCTGCGTTGGAAGAACTCACCAACTTGACCCCATTTAGTCCAATCAGTGTCCTGCCAATCTTCGTAAGAACACGGGAGATTGGTACCATATTTTGCCTTGAACGCGGCCATCTCGCCTTCATGACAAAAGATATCCTGACGATAAAATGTTACGTAGGTATCCGGGAATTGTGGAAAGCCATAGTATGACACGCCGGGTGCCGGCACTTCACCGATCTCTTCAAGCTGCGCACGCGTCTTGTGCGGATAGGTCGAATAGGCCGACACCAATGCCGGATGAAGGTCTTTCAGGATCGCCGTGAGCTCTGGATCGGCAGCGATCTTGTCGGTCAGATCCATATAGTAGCCGCCTTCTACAAACGCGCCCAACCACTGACTGTCAGTCACGATCATCTGGTACTTTTGCTCGCCCGAAGTCAGCGAGGCGGCAACCCGCTCGTAAAAGCTCGGCCAGGGGATGAAATCCATGTCCAGTGTCGTGGTGTGCCCAGCTGGCGATGTGTAGCTCTGATCGAAATGCTCTTTCATGAACCGGGTTGGCGGCCAATCAGGTGCAGCCATAGTAATGGTAATATCCGCAGCCAGAACAGGCATCACACCCGTGCCCACTGCAAGCACTGATGCGCCCATTACACCTTTGATAACGTTACGTAGTTTCATTGTATTCCTCCATAATTGTAACTCAAGTATCGTTGACTTTTTTGGCTGCTCACCTTTAGTTTACTTTAGTACTGTCTTACTGTCTTATCGCGCAGAACGCGGGGATAGTCTTTTGCCTGTCGTTCGGTCAAAAATATGCAAATCAGCAGGATCGAAGGCAACTTCGATTTCATCTCCTACCGAATATTTTGCAGCAATCTCTTCACGCAGAACCATTTTCATCATGGTTTTTTGTGCAGCGATTTCGATTATAGTCACGTCGCCCAAGGGTTCTGTCAGGTGAATTTTCACTGGAAATTTTGTCCGCAGTGCAGATCCGCGTACAGGCCCTTCTGCCAACCCTATGTCGTGGGGGCGCAGGCCTAGCTTCACAGGTCTGCCCGACAACACCCCTGGTGCTGCGATCGGTTGATCCAGAAATGGCAGATCAACGACATTGTCGCCGCTACCAGTTGTAGGCAAAAAGTTGATCGGAGGAGACCCGACCATCTGTGCCACATAGGTGTCATCTGGCGTTTGGTAAAGATCTCGGGGTGCGCCGACTGCCACAACTTTGCCATCCTGCATCACCCCTACCCGCTCACCCATAGTGAGAGCCTCGAGCTGATCGGGCGTGGCCAAAACCATGGTCATCCCAAGCTCTCGGTGCAGGCGCTTGAACTCGGTGCGCATGTCATTGCGCAGCTTGGCGTCCAGATTGGTAAGTGGCTCGTCAAGTAACAGAAGTTTGGGCCGCTGAATAATGGCACGGCCAATTGCAACCCGCTGCTGTTCACCGCCAGACAATGTCGTTGGCTTACGTTTCAACGTATGTGTTACCCGCAGCAGTTCTGCCACTTCGCCGACTCGCTTTTTTATCTCTGAACTGCTGGTACCTGATCGGCGCAACGGATGTGCAAAATTAGCCTCGACGCTTAGATGTGGGTACAGCGCAAAGGTCTGGAAGATCATCGACATGCCGCGACCTTGCACCGGTGCATCAGTGACGTTTTGCCCGGCAAAATGCACCTCGCCCTTGTCCAAATTCTCCAAACCCGCGATTGAACGCAAGGTCGTGGTCTTGCCAGAGGATGACGGGCCCAGCAGGCAAAAAAACTCGCCCTCGTGCACGTCAAAGCTCATGTCTTCCAACGCGACAACCGGTCCGAAAGTGCGACGCAGGTTTTGGACTTTAAGATCAGACATTTACCCAAGCCCCTTTGCGTTTCGATGACTTAACGCAAGCATCGACAAATGCGACGCCCGCAAGCCCATCTTGGAGTGTTGGATAAAGAATTTCAGGGCTCGGATCGCGTCTGCCGTTTTTTGCACGGATCGCCGCTGCGGCCTCAGCATAGATATTGGCGAACCCCTCAAGATAACCCTCTGGATGACCTGGAGGAATACGAGACATGCGCGCGGCCGCGCCTCCAGCCCCTGCCCCATTTCGAGTGATCAGGCGTTTGGGTTCCCCAAGCGGAGTATACCATAGATAGTTGGGGTCCTCCTGATGCCATTCGATTCCACCTTTTGAGCCAAAAACCCTTATCGACAAACTATTTTCATTTCCCGCTGCTACCTGGCTGCACCACAGCATCCCTTTGGCTCCTCCTTCGAACTGCAACAGAACATGCCCATTGTCATCGACCTTTCGTCCATCGACAAAACTGTCCAGATCAGCGCACAGGCGCTTCAGCGTCAGACCAGAGATAAAACTCGCCAGGTTATAGGCATGCGTCCCGATATCACCGGTCGCCCCGCCAGCCCCCGAACGCGTTGGATCAGTGCGCCACTCTGCCTGTTTCAGACCAGTATTTTCCAGCGGTTCGCTTAACCAGTCCTGCGCATATTCGACTTGAACCACGCGAACATCGCCTAAATCGCCATTGCTAATCATTTCGCGCGCCTGACGCACCATCGGATAACCCGTGTAATTATGGGTCAGCACAAAAAGCGCGTCTGAACGTTCTGCTGCCTTTGCCAGTGATTTTGCGTCAGACAAGGTGGCCGTTAGCGGCTTGTCGCAGATCACGTGAATGTTGCGGCGCAGGAATTCCTTGGCAATGGGCGCGTGCATATGATTTGGCGTGACAATTGCCACCACCTCGATCCCATCTTTTAACCGCGCCTCTCGCATCGCCATTTGACGAAAGTCAGAATAGGCACGCGCCTTTGCTAGACCCAGATCAGCGGCCGAAGCCAGAGCTTTTTCTGAGGTCGAAGACAGCGCACCAGCAACCAATTGGAAATTATTGTCCATGCGCGCAGCAATACGGTGTACTGCACCGATAAAAGCATCACGTCCGCCGCCAACCATACCCAATCGAAGGGGGCGGATTTCATCAGACGCAACCGTGACGTTAGTAATGTCCGACGCTGTACCCTTAATGGACTTTTCACTCATCTTATTTTTCCCTAGATCCCAAGCATACGCTTGTTGGCAGCCTCGTCCGTGCCGCCATCGGCGAAATCATCAAATGCGCGTTCAGTCACCCGAATGATACAATCTTTAACAAACTGCGCACCTTCACGAGCGCCATCTTCTGGATGCTTCAAGCAACATTCCCATTCGACCACCGCCCAGCCATCAAAATCTATCGCTGCTAATTTTGAGAATATCGCCTCGAAATCAACTTGGCCGTCGCCCAAAGAACGAAAGCGGCCGGCCCGATCTAACCAAGGCTGAAAGCCTGAATAGACACCTTGTCTTCCTGTCGGGTTGAACTCAGCGTCCTTGACGTGAAACATCCTGATACGATCTTTGTAAATGTCGATGTTGTCAAGATAATCAAGACATTGCAGTAGATAATGACTGGGATCATACAGCATACAAGCACGATCATGATTGCCCGTGCGTTCCAAAAACATCTCATATGTGATGCCGTCATGCAGGTCTTCCCCGGGATGAATTTCATAACATATATCGACGCCGCAATCTGCTGCGTGATCCAGAAGTGGAAGCCAACGACGCGCCAATTCTTCAAATGCAGTTTCGATCAAACCGGCAGGCCGTTGCGGCCAAGGATAGACATAAGGCCAAGCTAATGCGCCAGAGAATGTTGCATGCGCCCCAATCCCCATATTCATTGATGCAGTAAGCGCCATTTTCACCTGATCTACGGCCCATTCCTGCCGCGCCTTGGGGTTGCCACGCACTTCGGGGGCTGCAAAGCCATCAAAGGCCTCGTCATAGGCAGGATGTACGGCGATCAGTTGGCCCTGCAAATGGGTCGAAAGCTCAGTAACTTCAACTCCGTTGGCAGCAGCAATGCCTTTGAACTCATCGCAATAGGTCTTGGATTGGGCTGCTTTTGCCAGATCGATCAACCGACCATCCCAACTGGGAACCTGCACCCCAAAATAGCCACAGTCGGCGGCCCATTTGGTGATACTGTCCCAGTCGTTGAACGGTGCTGTGTCGCCCGCAAACTGCGCCAAAAACAATGCCGGTCCCTTGATCGTTTTCATTTTAAACTCCCCTGAAGCATCAAGCCACAACCCTATGGCAAATTATCGCGAACAAAGATCTCAATGCGAATACGTTCTTGTTTTTCGTTGATTGGCGCATCATCCACCAATGCGCGCAGCACACGTATTGCGCTGCGCACTTCATGGCCTGGATCCTGAACCAACACCGCGTCGACCGTGCCGGAAATCAACGCGGCGCGCGTATGTTTTGAGAGCTCAGTCGTCACCACACTAATTTTTTGTTTTGCAGAATTGATCGTATCAATCACACCTCGTGTACCACCACCAAGACTGTACAGCCCAACAATATTGGAGTTATCAGCCATAAGCTGTGACAGCTTTTCCTCAACAACCCCCGCCATCTCTTCGCCCTCGATCCAGGGCAACACATTTAAATGTTGGCATTCGGTTCGCATGACCTGCTCAAACCCCATTCGGCGTTCACAATGGTCCCGCAATGTACCTGAGCCCGCGACCAATGCCACGTCACCCGAGGGTGCAGAGATAAAACGCTTCAATAGGCTACCCGCCACCCGGCCCGCGGCAACATTGTCAATCCCGACAAAACGCTCGCGTTGGGAATTAGGGATGTCTGATATGAAGGTCACAACCCGCACCCCCCGGGCACGCAATGAATTTACCGAATCTCTCACGGCTTGGCTTTCAACGGCCACCAAGGCCAGCCCATCACCGATGTCGTCGCCTAAGCGTTCAATGGCATTTACAATCGCCTGCGGATCCAGCGGCGGTACGGCGAGCATTTGTATATCAACACGCTCTTTGGCAACATGAGATTTGGCGGCCTCGATTTCGGATTGGATGTCTGAGAAAAATGAGGTCTCGCCCGCTGAAACGATAAAGGTAAACCGATAAGATCGTCTACGCGCCAGATTTGCGGCTGTCTGGTCACGGACAAAGTCCAGCCGATCCATGGCCGAGGTGACCTTTTCGATGGTCTCGCTTCGCACGCCTTTGCGTTTGTTCAGAACGCGATCAACTGTTGCCAAGCTTACGCCCGCCTCTTCAGCGACATCTTGTGCAGTGACTCGGCTCATTTAATCCCCCTCAAGAAAAAGATTGAGGTATTTAATGAAGTACGTCAATCATTATTGTAGAACTACTGTTCAAGATAACAAAATATGGAAGTTGGAAAGCTATGCTTATTGGAATTCCTACTATACTAACACCAGATTTATTACGTCATCTCAGCGCCATGGGGCACGGAGATGAATTGATAATCGCCGATGCAAATTTCCCTGCAGAGGCCTGCACAGACCGAATCGAACGACTGGCCGGGGTTACGGCGACGGACGCATTGAAGGCGATATTGTCGATTTTGCCGCTCGATAGCTATGACGACACTCCAGCCCGCACGATGCAAGTTGTTGATGATCAAGAGGCAATTCCGGACACAAGAGTGGAATTTCAGCGTATCATTGACACTGAGGCCGATCACCCTGCAAAAATACAAGCCGTTGAGCGATTCGAGTTCTACGAACAGGCAAAACGTGCTTATTGTATCGTACAAACCGCCGAGAGGCGGCTTTATGGGAATATCATTCTTAAAAAGGGCGTTGTGGCACCAAGTTAAGTTACTAGCGGACCCGACCTGAAATGGAACAGCAAAACGCATCGAGGATCGGAAATGGAACAGTTTATTAATACCAAAGAAACTCTCGTTCACGATGCAATTGATGGGTTTCTTAGAACCTCTGGATCACCACTCTCCCGTCTGGACGGATATCCGCATATCAAAGTGGTGATCCGAACGGACTGGGATAAATCCAAAGTCGCGCTGGTGTCTGGCGGAGGATCCGGACACGAACCTGCACATCCGGGGTTCGTGGGAAAGGGCATGCTGACCGCGGCCGTGTGCGGCGATGTATTTGCCTCGCCGTCAACCGACGCGGTTCTCGCCGGGATTCTTTCCGTGACTGGTGACGCTGGTTGTTTGCTCATCGTCAAGAATTACACCGGCGATCGTTTAAACTTTGGTTTGGCCGCAGAACGTGCTCGGGCGTTGGGTTTGAAGGTCAACATGGTCGTGGTCGACGACGATATTGCTCTGCCAGACATTGCCCAGGCACGCGGGTTGGCAGGCACTTTGTTTGTGCACAAGATAGCCGGCGCTTTGGCTGAGCAAGGCGCTGATCTTAAAGCGGTTACAGACGCATCTGTCCGTGTAATTACCGATGTCACTTCCATCGGTATGTCCCTTGATACATGCACTGTTCCAGGCACACCCAAAGAGAAGCGAATTGGCGCCGGAAAAGCCGAATTGGGGCTTGGAATTCATGGCGAACCCGGCGTAGAGCAAGTGGATTTCGAAAATGCCAGAAGTGCGATGGAGATGGTTGTCGATCGTTTGGCACCAAAGCTGACAAGTCATCTATATGTGGCGTTGCTGAACAATCTTGGTGGGTCGACAACGCTTGAGATGTCTGTTCTGGCAAATGAACTTTGTCGGTCCAAGATTAGTGCGCAGATTGGCCATATAATAGGCCCAGCGCCATTGATGACCTCGCTCGATATGCACGGTTTTTCAATGTCGTTACTGCCTGTGGATCAGGCGCAATTGGACGCACTACTCGCCCCGGTGGCACCGAGTGCATGGCCAGGCTGCTCTGTCATCGGCGATGTCAAGACGACCCTTATGCCAAGTGGTTTAGAAATCCCGAAATACCGGGCATCGGATCATTCAGCCACTCGCGTGTTACTTTCTGCTGCTTGCATAGCCCTCGTTTCAGCTGAGAACGCGCTGAATGCGCTTGACGCGAAATCCGGTGATGGCGACACAGGATCGACCGTCAAGGCAGCCGTCCAATCACTTGCTGACGCGATAGATCAGCTGCCTCTGGCCGACACGGCAGAGCTTCTGCGCGCCATTGGCAGCACACTCAGCCAGTCGATGGGTGGGTCATCCGGTGTGATCTTAGCGATATTCTTTTCCTCAGCCGGCCACGCCGCCGCCAATGGCAAAACGCTGAGCGAGGCCCTGATATCTGGGCTGAAGCGCATTCAAGACGTCGGCGGTGCCCAACTTGGGGATCGAACGATGATTGACGCCTTGGCCCCTGCGCTGGATGCATTACCGCACGGGCTTGTCGCCGCCGCACAAGCTGCACGGCACGGCGCGGACGCTACGGCACAAATGACCAGAGCCCGGGCCGGACGGGCGACGTATGTGTCTGCTTCAAATCTGGTAGGCCACAATGACCCCGGGGCCGAAGCCGTCGCGCTGTTGTTTGAGCATCTTGCCAAAGCCCAATAACTTATCTGTGTGTGTATTAATCGAATGCCTCAAAAGCAAAGTAGGCATTGATATCAAGGAGAACTTTCATGGACATTGCATCTTCACACGCCCACGTTTCCAGTTGGCTCGCCAAATTCAGTGAGGCGCTTGAAAAGACGGATACCCAAGCACTCAAATCGCTTTTTGCCGAAGATTGTTACTGGCGCGATCTGGTCGCGTTCACTTGGAATATCAAAACGATGGAAGGGCGCAAGGCAATCGCAGACATGGCCGACGCAACGCTAGAAAATGTGCGTCCGACCAATTGGCAGATCAAAGGAGAGCCGACCACTGCTGATGGAATTACCGAGGCTTGGCTGACATTTGAAACCAACGCCGTGCGTGGCGAGGGCCATGTCAGACTGAATGAGCACGGCTGTTGGACGTTGTTAACGACCGCACAGGAACTGAAGGGCTTTGAAGAAAAGAAAGGCACCAAGCGTGATATGGGCGTGTCGCATGGTGCGTTCAAAGATCGCAAGACCTGGAGCGAAACCCGCGAAAGCGAAATCCGCGAACTGGGCTATAAAACGCAGCCTTACGTGCTCATTGTCGGCGGTGGCCAAGGCGGTATTGGGCTTGGCGCAAGGTTGCGCAGACTGGGCGTCCCGACTATTATTATAGAGAAAAATGACCGTCCCGGCGACAGTTGGCGCAAGCGTTACAAATCGCTCTGCCTGCATGACCCGGTCTGGTACGATCACTTGCCGTATCTGCCATTCCCTGACGATTGGCCCGTGTTCAGCCCTAAAGACAAAATTGGCGATTGGCTGGAAAGCTATACCAAAATTATGGAGCTGAATTATTGGACGCGCACAACCTGTCAAAGCGCAAGCTACGACGACGTCACCAAGCAATGGACTGTAACGGTCGACCGTGATGGTGAAACGGTTGTGCTTAAACCGCAGCAATTGGTATTGGCCACTGGCATGTCAGCGGTCGCAAACCTTCCCGACGTGCCGGGTATGGAAAGTTTTCAAGGTGATTTGCATCATTCTTCGAAACACCCCGGACCCGATGCCTATTCCGGCAAAAAGGCCGTTGTGGTTGGCTCTAACAATTCTGCCCATGATATTTCTGCAGCCCTGTGGGAAGCCGGTGCCCTTGTTACAATGGTCCAGCGTTCCAGCACCCATATCGTGAAATCCAACACACTGATGGAAATTGGTCTAGGCGATCTTTATTCGGAAAAGGCCATCGCCAATGGGATTACCACCGATATTGCAGATCTAATATTTGCCTCTTTGCCTTATAAGGCTTTTCCAGCAATGCAGGTCCCTGTTTATCAAGCAATGAAAGAGCGGGACGCAGATTTCTATGAACGATTGGAAAAGGCTGGTTTTCTGCTGGATTGGGGAACTGATGGCAGCGGTTTGTTTGTAAAATACTTGCGCCGTGGATCTGGGTATTACATTGACGTTGGTGCCAGCGAACTGGTGGCTGATGGCAAAATCAAGCTGGCGCAAGGACAGGTTGTTGAGGTCCAACCAAACGGTTTGAAACTTGAAAATGGCACCGAACTAAGCGCGGATGTTATCATATTTGCCACCGGTTACACCTCGATGAACGGATGGGCGGCTAGCTTGATCAGTCAAGACGTCGCTGACAAAGTTGGCAAATGCTGGGGATTGGGATCCGATACCCCCAAAGACCCCGGACCTTGGGAGGGCGAATTGCGCAACATGTGGAAACCCACTCAGCAAGAAGCACTATGGTTCCACGGCGGCAATCTGCACCAGTCGCGGCATTATTCCCAATTCCTGTCGTTGCAGCTTAAAGCACGTTTGGAAGAGATCTCAACGCCGGTTTACGGACTACAAGAGGTGCATCATTTGGCCTAAGTGCCCTACCACGCAAAGACTGACACAGCTTGCTGATTACCTTCTCAAGCAGGCACTTTTGACCCAAGGTGCAGAAAAAGCGCCCATCGTAACAATGGAACCATTAGGACATGTCGAAAAAGCTGATCAATGATCCCGACAATCTAATTGCGGAATTAATCGAGGGGATGGTTTCGGCCCATCCCAATCATTTGACCGTCGAAGGCAAGACCAACCGCGCCATCGTTGCATTGAATGGGCCGCGCGACGGCAAGGTTGGCATTGTGGTTGGTGGTGGATCGGGGCACGAGCCTGCTTTTGCGGGATATGTAGGCCAAGGTCTGGCGGACGCGGCGCCCTTGGGGAATATATTTGCATCACCTTCGCCGGCGCAAATTATGGACGCCGGATTCGCAGCAGATGGCGGCAAGGGGGTTTTGTTTCTTTACGGAAATTACACTGGCGACGTTATGAACTTCGGGATGGCCGAAGAAGGCATGGCAAAACAAGGCGTTGTCGCCCGCTCTTTCGTCACCACGGACGACGTAGCGTCGGCCCCCGCCGACAAGATCAACGAACGGCGGGGAATCGCCGGCAATTTCTTTGTGTTTAAAGTGGCTGGAGCCGCAGCAGATTTGGGTTTATCTCTAGAGGATGTCGAGACTGCGGCGCGACTTGCCAATGATGCAACGCGTACAATGGGCGTCGCGCTTGCTGCCTGTTCAATGCCCCAAACAGGAAAGGCGAACTTCAACATCCCCAAGGGTGAAATGGAAATCGGAATGGGCATCCACGGCGAGCCTGGTATTGCAAGCATTCCCGCCGAAAGTGCCAATGCCGTGACTGACCGCCTAATGCAGCCTATTTTGGCAGAATTAGCACTGAAGGAAGGAGACAAAGTCGCTGTTTTAGTCAACGGTCTTGGGTCAACTACTTTGCTAGAACTGTATCTGTTACATCGCCGAGTAGCAAAGGTTTTGGACGCGCAAAAAGTTGCGATACATCACAGTTGGGTCGGTGAGTATTGCACCTCATTGGAAATGGCTGGGGCCTCTGTGTCTTTGATGAAACTTGACAAAGACTTACAGCGTTGGCTGGATCATCCTTGTGATACGCCTGCGTTGCGCGTTGGTACAGGTCAAAATACTGTTAAACAGCCTGTAAGACACACTTCTAGACAACATGCTCATAACAAGGAACCGAAAAAACGTGATAAATCCGGGCTTGACCGCTCAGGTCAAATTACACCGGACGTGTTTCGAGACATGATGGCTGCCTCGGCAGAGGCCATTTTTTCCCAACGAAATTACTTATGTGAACTGGACGGAGATCTTGGCGACGGGGATCATGGCATTACAATGGAAATTGGTTGGAAAGCAGCCTTGGCTTTGGTTGAGCGAACCGACCACACAGCCACAATCTCAGAACTTTGCGAAGGCATCGGCCAAGCTTTCCTTGATGCGGTTGGAGCATCGGTTGGACCCCTTTATGCATCCGGTTTCAACGCAGCGGGCGAAGCGGTCGGCGATCGCCTAAACCTTGATGCCCGGGCAATGATCGCTTGGTTAGATGGTATGGCACAAGGCATCACAGCGCGCGGTGGAGCCGCCGTAGGTGACAAAACGATGGTCGACGCCTGGGAACCTGCCATTGCGGCTGCGAAAATAAGATTTGAACAGGGCGCGTCGGTCGGGGACTGTCTGATGGCTGGAGCGCAGGGTGCTTCCACCGGGGCCAACGCAACAACGCAGATGCAAAGTAATCGCGGAAGATCCAAAAAACTTGGCAAACGATCAATCGGGCACAAAGATCCCGGGGCCGCTTCTGCTGCGATCATGATTACAGCTTGGGCTGAAACTGTGCAATCGCTCTAGCGGTGCGACGGGCCTGCACGCTCACACAAAACCCAATTGTTTTTCTTGTCATCCTTTAAACAAAATCCGCACTACCAGACGACTGACCCTCGGGATCAAAGTAAGCATACAGGGATCCCCGTCTATTTTGGCGCGATTTGATCTGCGGTAATTGCGCGAGGTCGGCGATTTGGTCAGCGCAATATGAGGGTTTTGGTCCGGAGTTCCGGCCCGGTTTGGTCAGCGCGTTGTAGCCAGTGTAGCCATCCCCCTGTGGCGTGCCGCTGAAGCCCGTCAGAAAGTCTGTCGCATGTTTGCCGCCCCGCCCATCTGCGTAGCAGAAGACCACGCCGGGCGGTGCTGAACCCCCAAAGGGGCGTTCATCCCGAGCAATGGCCCAGAGAAAGCCGGTTTTGGTTCTGCCCCGTCCGGGATCAAGCACTGGGCAGCGGGTCTCATCCATGTAGAGCTTGTCTGATCTCTTGAGGTCCTTGAGCAGGTGACCCACCACCGGGGCGAGATGGAAAGACATCTTGCCCATCCAATTGGCCAGTGTGGCCCTGTGCAGATGAATGTCGGAGCGGGCGTATATCTGACATTGTCGGAACAATGGGCAGTGATCGGCGTATTTGGCGACGCCCACATAGGCCAGAAGCGCTTCCGTGGGCAGCCCACCTTCGATCAGATGCCTGAGCGCTGGAGCCTGAACAACACCGCTTTGCTTTTGGGGACATGCGTATTTGGGCCGGATCGTCACGATGACCCGGAATTGCGCTGGCACGATAGAGAGTGTCCGATCTTCTGTGTATCTGTGATCTGGTTCATGCTTCCTGATAGGAGCAAGGACGATGACGATTTCTAAGGAATTACTGGACGAACTGCTGAAGGGCTGCGAGCGGCCTGAGGATTTGCTTGGCGAAGCCGGGCTGATGAAAGAGCTCAGGATCAAGCTGATGGAGCGAATGCTGGGTGCGGAACTGACCGCGCATCTTGGCTATGACGAAGGCAAGGACGCGCCGCCAAGTCAGACCAACCGGCGCAATGGCACGGCCAGCAAGCGCCTGAAGGGTCAGGACGGCGAAGTGCCGATTTCGGTTCCCCGTGACCGTGACGGTAGCTTCGAGCCTGAACTGATCAAGAAGGGCCAGACCCGGATTGACGGCATGGATGACAAGATTATCGGGCTCTACGCCGCCGGTCTGACAGTGCGGGATATCCGCGCCCATTTAGAGGATGTTTACGGCCTGCAGGTCTCGCCTGATTTGATCAGCCGTGTCACCGACGCCGTGCTGGACGAGGTGCGCGAGTGGCAATCCCGGGCGCTGGAGCGGATGTATCCGATCGTGATTTTCGACGCGCTCCGGGTCAAAATCCGGGACGCGGACAGTCGCATGGTGAAGAACAAGGCCGTCTATGTAGCCCTCGGCGTCAGCAAAGACGGCGTCCGTGAGGTTCTCGGCCTCTGGATCGCCGATAACGAGGGCGCAAAGTTCTGGCTATCAGTGATGAATGAGCTGAAGAACCGTGGGGTTCAGGATGTGCTGATCGCCGTCGTGGACGGTCTCAAGGGCTTTCCT
>Ga0209251_1000471_pt1 | contig 36153 bp, 30 predicted proteins | sample SaaInlV_100m_DNA_6_FD_184665 | JGI IMG/M metagenome (GOLD analysis project Ga0209251, IMG submission 184665) | Marine microbial communities from expanding oxygen minimum zones in the Saanich Inlet - Saanich Inlet SI073_LV_10m_DNA (SPAdes) (version 2) | ecosystem: Environmental > Aquatic > Marine... | reverse complement strand
AAAAAAGTAAACAAAGAACGTGCTTATTTACCGGGTTATGTTTTGATTGAAGCCGCTCTTGTTGGAGAGGTGAAACACGTTATAAGAAGCATACCAAACGTAATTGGATTTTTAGGTACAGAAAAAGGCGGAGAGCCAGTACCTATGAGAATGTCAGAAGTCAATCGTATCTTAGGTAAGGTTGATGAACTGTCAGAAACAGAAGAGGAATTGAAAATTCCGTTTGTGGTGGGTGAGTCTGTTAAGGTAATAGACGGTCCTTTCAACAACTTTAGTGGTGTCATCGATGAGATCAATGAAGATAAGAAAAAGTTGAAAGTGATGGTTAAGATTTTCGGTAGAAAAAACCTTCTCGAACTAAGCTATATGCAGGTCGAGAAAGAAAGTTAATAATTTGTATTAACCGTAGGAGTGAACTAGATGATTAAAGCTTCCCATCGCTAACGTTCATGTTTGACTACACAATTTAATATATATGGCTAAAGAAGTAGCAGGATTGATCAAATTACAGATCAGAGGTGGTGCAGCTAACCCGGCCCCTCCAGTAGGACCAGCACTTGGTGCGAAAGGAGTAAACATCATGGAGTTTTGCAAGCAATTTAATGCAAGAACCCAGGATAAGCCAGGTAAAGTGGTACCAGTTGTAATTACAGTATACAGCGACAAGTCGTTTGACTTTGTTTTAAAGACTCCACCAGCAGCAGTGCAAATCATGGAGCAAATTAAAATCAAAAAAGGTTCTTCCGAACCTAATCGTGTAAAAGTAGGTGCCATCACTTGGGATCAAATTCGAACGATAGCAGAGGATAAACTTCCTGATTTAAATTGCTTTACAGTTGACTCTGCAATGATGATGGTTGCGGGTACTGCGCGTAGTATGGGAGTGAATGTTAAAGGTAAAAATGGACCAAAATCTAAATAATTTACGTTATGAAAAAAATGACAAAAAATAGAAAAGAGATTTTTGGTAAGCATGATTTATCAAAAGCATATTCACTTGTTGATGCATGTAACCTAGTTAAGGATATTTCCACGACTAAGTTCGATGCGTCCATAGATATGTGTATTCGACTTGGAGTAGATCCAAGAAAAGCAAATCAAATGGTGCGAGGCACAGTTGCTTTACCGCATGGTACAGGAAAGGATGTGAAGGTATTAGTTCTTTGTACTCCAGATAAGGAGGATGAAGCTAAAGAAGCCGGAGCAGATTACTATGGTTTGGATGAATATATTGCCAAAATTAAGTCTGGATGGACTGATGTTGACGTGATTATTACCATGCCATCTGTAATGGGGAAAGTTGGAGCTCTTGGTAGAATTTTAGGACCAAGAGGTTTAATGCCAAACCCTAAAACAGGAACAGTTACTATGGAAGTTGGTAAAGCTGTAAATGAGGTTAAAGCCGGAAAGATCGATTTTAAAGTCGATAAATTTGGTATCATTCATTCATCGGTTGGGAAAGTTAGTTTTGACGGGGATAAAATCCACGAAAATGCGAATGAACTTCTTCAAACGTTGTTGAAAATGAAACCTTCATCTGCAAAAGGGACCTATTTTAAAAGTATTTATATTACTTCAACAATGAGTCCTGGAATACAAATTGATGCAAAGTCTGTTAACGCTTAATACCAAGAAAATGACAAGAGAAGAAAAATCAAAGTATATAGATGAGTTGACTTCGGATTTATCCGAGTCTAATGTATTCTATTTGACGGACACTGCAGAGCTTACGGTTGAAGCTGTGAATTCATTGAGAAGAAAATGTTTTCATGCCAACATTCGTATGCGTGTAGTAAAGAATGCACTTTTGGCAAAGGCGATGGATAAAGTAGAAGGAAAAGAGTTTGGAGCATTGAGAGATGTTCTTAAGGGCGCAACTTCTATTATGTTATCTGAATCATCAAGTGCACCAGCTAAAATGATTAATGATTTCCGTAAAAAGAATGATAAACCCATTTTAAAAGGAGCATATGTTGAAGAAGCAATATTCATAGGTGACGATCAGTTATCCGCTCTAGAAGCCTTGAAAAGTAAGGACGAACTTATTGGAGAGATCATTGGTCTGTTACAGAGTCCTGCTAAGAATGTATTGTCTGGATTGAAAGGAGCCGGTGGGAAACTAGCTGGTATCATGAAAACGCTCGAAGAAAGAGCAGAATAATTTATTAATAAATCTATTTAAAATTTAAATAAAATGGCTGATTTAAAGCAAATTGCAGAAACGTTGGTGAACTTGACAGTTAAAGAAGTAAGTGAGTTAGCAACAATAATGAAAGATGAATATGGTATCGAGCCTGCAGCTGCGGCTGTTGCTGTTGCTGGTGGCGCTGCTGCTGGTGGCGCTGCTGAAGCTGGAGAAGCACAAACAGAGTTTGATGTAATCCTAAATGCTGGTGGACCAAGTAAATTAGCAGTAGTTAAACTTGTAAAAGAACTTACTGGTACTGGTCTTAAAGAGTCTAAAGACATGGTCGATAACGCGCCTACTACTTTGAAAGAAGGTGTGTCTAAAGACGAAGCTGAAGGACTTAAAAAATCTCTTGAAGAGGCTGGCGCTGAAGTTGAGGTTAAGTAACCTATTCAAATTATTTACAGGAAAGGCACCGCTAAAAGCGGGTGCCTTGTCCTGTTTTAAACGGTCTTCTATAGTGGTAGACTCAATCATTAACTAAAAACATAAATCCTTGGCAACATCAAATAATTCAACCAGAATTAATTTTGCATCAAGCAAAAATCAATTTGATTATCCGGATTTCTTAGAAATCCAATTAAAATCCTTTAGGGAGTTTTTCCAGTTGGAAACAACACCCGAAAATCGTGAGAGTGAAGGACTATTTAAGGTATTCGCAGAAAACTTCCCAATTACTGATACTCGAAATCAATTTGTATTAGAATTTTTGGACTACTTTATTGATCCACCTAGATATTCAATAGAAGAGTGTATAGAAAGGGGATTGACTTACAGTGTGCCTTTAAAGGCAAAACTAAAGCTTTATTGTACAGATCCAGAGCATGAAGATTTTGAAACGATCGTTCAAGATGTTTATTTGGGTACGATTCCATACATGACTCCAAAAGGTTCTTTTGTAGTTAATGGTGCAGAGCGGGTTATTGTTTCTCAGTTACATAGATCACCTGGTGTATTCTTTGGACAATCACGACATGCAAATGGTACCAAATTGTATTCTGCAAGAATCATCCCTTTTAAAGGTTCTTGGATAGAATTTGCAACGGATATTAACAACGTCATGTATGCTTACATTGACAGAAAGAAAAAATTACCTGTTACAACCTTGTTTAGAGCCATCGGTTATGAAACTGATAAAGATGTTCTAGATATATTTGGTTTGGCAGATGAGATCAAAGTCAATAAGACGAATCTCAAAAAGCTTGTCGGCAGAAGGTTAGCTGCAAGAGTTTTAAAGACATGGATTGAAGATTTCGTGGATGAAGATACAGGAGAGGTTGTATCTATTGAAAGAAACGAAGTTATTTTTGACCGTGAGCTTGTAATTACAGAAGAGCACTTGGAAGCTATTATGGAGTCCGGTGCGAAATCAGTAACGCTTCATAAAGAAGACATTAATAGTGCGGATTACACTATTATCTATAATACACTTCAAAAAGATATCTCAAACTCTCAGAAAGAAGCAGTTGAGCATATCTACAGACAATTGAGAAATGCTGATCCCCCCGATTATGATACAGCTAAGGGTGTTTTTGAGAAATTATTCTTTTCTGATACGAGATATGATCTAGGAGAAGTTGGTCGTTTCAGATTGAATAAGAAACTAGGAATTGATCAGTCGGAAACGTCTAGAGTACTTACTAAAGATGATATGATCTTGATCATTAAATATTTGATTGAGTTAATCAACTCAAAAGAAGATGTTGATGATATTGATCACTTATCAAATCGACGTGTAAGAACGGTTGGAGAACAATTATATTCTCAGTTTGGAGTTGGTTTGGCGAGAATGGCCAGAACCATAAGAGAGAGAATGAATGTAAGAGACAATGAAGTCTTTACACCGATTGACTTGATCAATGCAAAAACATTATCATCTGTAATCAACTCGTTCTTTGGAACAAATCAATTGTCTCAATTTATGGATCAAACCAATCCATTATCTGAGGTGACACATAAAAGAAGATTGTCGGCACTAGGACCAGGTGGATTATCAAGAGAGAGAGCAGGATTTGAGGTAAGGGATGTTCATTACACCCACTACGGCAGATTGTGTACTATTGAAACTCCTGAGGGACCAAATATTGGTTTGATTTCCTCATTATGTGTTTTTGCCAAGGTAAATAAACTTGGATTTATTGAAACGCCTTACCGAAAAGTAGAAAAGGGAATCGTTCAATATAAAAACGAACCTATTTATTTGGCAGCAGAGGAAGAAGATTCAAAAACGATTGCTCAAGCCAATGCCAAAGTAGATGAAAAAGGAAATTTCCTTTCAGACGTTGTAAAAGCAAGATTTGAAGGTGATTTTCCAGTTGTAGAGCCATCTAAATTGAATTTGATGGATGTTGGTGCAAATCAAATTGCGTCGATTGCGGCATCTTCAATTCCATTCCTTGAGCATGATGATGCGAATAGGGCTTTGATGGGATCAAATATGCAGCGTCAAGCAGTTCCGCTTTTGAAACCAAATTCACCTATCGTTGGAACGGGGATAGAACAATTGGTTGCTGAGGATTCACGTGTTTTAATTAACGCTGAAGGTTCAGGTATTGTGGAATATGTAGATTCTAATGAAATCGTAATTCGATACAATTGGAATTCCGAAGATAAATTAGTGAGCTTCGAAAGTGAGGTGACTAAGTATCCATTAATCAAGTTTCAAAAAACCAATCAAAGTACTTGTATCAACTTAAAGCCAATTGTAGAAAAAGGCGATAAGGTTGTTAAAGGTCAAGTTCTTTGTGAAGGTTATGCTACTCAAAAAGGAGAATTGGCTCTTGGTCAAAACCTTAAGGTTGCATTTATGCCATGGAAAGGTTACAACTTTGAGGATGCCATCGTTATTTCTGAAAAGGTTGTTAGAGATGATATCTTCACTTCAATACATATAGATGAGTATTCCCTAGATGTTAGAGATACAAAACGAGGAATGGAGGAGCTAACAGCAGATATTCCAAATGTTAGTGAAGAAGCAACGAAAGATTTAGATGAAAATGGATTGATTAGAGTAGGTGCTGAAATTAAAGAAGGCGATATTATAATCGGAAAAATAACACCTAAAGGTGAAACAGATCCATCTCCAGAAGAAAAGCTTTTAAGAGCGATATTTGGTGATAAAGCTGGTGATGTAAAAGATGCATCACTTAAAGCTGGTCCTTCACTTAGAGGAGTTGTTATTCAAAAGAAACTTTTCTCTAGAGCAGTAAAAGACAGGAAATCAAAATCTCAAGACAAACCTTTACTTGAAACCATAGATACTGAATATCAGGGCGATATGGTAGCTTTAAAAGCCAAACTTGCAGAGAAATTGATCAAAATTGTCGGTGAAGAGAAATCAACAGGGGTATTCAATAACTTTAAAGAAGAATTGATTAAGAAAGGAACGAAGTTTTCTGCTAAGTCATTGACTTCTTTAGATTATTCAATTGTAAATCCATTGAAATGGACTGCCGATGATAAAATAAATCAGTTGATTAGCCGTGTGATTCATAATTATAATATTAAGGCAAATGACCTTTTAGGTAATTATAAACGTAGGAAATTCCATATCTCAGTTGGAGATGAGCTTCCTGCGGGGATTATAAAAATGGCAAAGGTCTATGTAGCTAAAAAGAGAAAGCTTAAGGTTGGTGATAAGATGGCGGGGCGTCATGGTAACAAAGGAATTGTTGCCAATATTGTTCGTCAAGAAGATATGCCATTCTTAGAAGACGGTACGCCAGTTGATATTGTACTAAACCCACTTGGGGTGCCTTCTAGGATGAACCTTGGTCAGATTTATGAAACCGTTCTTGGTTGGGCAGGAGAAAAGTTGGGAATGAAGTTTTCTACCCCAATTTTTGACGGAGCAACTCCAGAAGAAATTAACGCTTGGACTGAAAAGGCGGGTGTTCCAACTTCAGGTAAAACGTATTTATTTGATGGTGGTACTGGAGAAAGGTTCCATCAGCCAGCAACAGTTGGAGTCATTTACATGCTTAAACTGTCACATATGGTTGATGATAAAATGCATGCTAGATCAATTGGGCCATACTCTCTTATTACTCAACAACCACTTGGAGGTAAAGCTCAGTTTGGTGGACAGAGATTTGGAGAGATGGAAGTTTGGGCTCTTGAGGCTTTTGGGGCTTCAAACATCTTACAAGAAATCTTGACTGTTAAATCAGATGATGTAATCGGACGAGCAAAGGCATATGAGGCAATTGTGAAGGGAGACAATATTGGAGAGCCGGGAATACCGGAATCATTCAATGTCTTGCTGCATGAATTAAGAGGATTGTGTCTGAATGTAACGATGGATTAGAAAACGATTAAAAACGAATTATTTATATAGAATGGCTTTCAAAAGAGAAACACCAAAAAAACAAAGTAGCTTTAATAAAATCACTATTTCATTGTCTTCGCCAGAGATTATTCTGGAGAATTCTAGTGGTGAGGTATTGAAGCCGGAGACCATTAATTACCGAACTTATAAGCCAGAAAGAGATGGCTTATTTTGTGAAAGAATTTTTGGCCCTGTTAAAGATTACGAATGTCACTGTGGGAAATACAAAAGAATCCGATATAAAGGAATCGTTTGTGACCGTTGTGGAGTTGAAGTAACAGAGAAAAAAGTACGACGTGAAAGAATGGGACATATCTCTTTGGTTGTTCCAGTTGCCCACATTTGGTACTTTAGATCTTTACCGAATAAAATTGGTTACCTATTAGGTTTGCCAACCAAAAAGCTTGATCAAATCATATATTATGAAAGATATGTGGTTATTCAAGTTGGTGCTTCGACGGAATTACCTGAAGTGGAATTGAACAAAATGGATTTCTTAACGGAAGAAGAATACTTAGATATTCTTGATGCACTTCCGAAAGAAAATCAATATCTGGAAGATTCAGACCCGAATAAGTTTATTGCGAAGATGGGTGCTGAAGCAATTTATGATCTTTTGGCGTCGTTAAAGCTTGAAGAGATGTCTTATTTTTTAAGGGATAAGGCTGAAAATGAAACATCAGTTCAACGAAAAAATGAAGCGTTAAAGAGATTACAAGTTGTTGAGGCTATGAAAGATTCTCAAACGAGAATAGATAATAGACCTGAATGGATGATTGTTAAGGTTGTTCCTGTAATTCCACCAGAGTTAAGACCATTGGTTCCTCTTGATGGAGGTCGTTTTGCTACATCGGATTTGAATGATCTTTACCGTAGGGTGATTATCAGAAATAACCGTTTGAAAAGACTTATTGAAATTAAAGCACCAGAAGTAATTTTAAGAAATGAGAAAAGGATGCTTCAAGAATCTGTTGATTCTCTGTTTGATAACTCACGTAAATCAAGTGCAGTCAAAACAGAATCAAATAGAGCTTTAAAATCCCTATCTGATTCATTAAAAGGAAAACAAGGACGATTCAGACAAAACCTTTTAGGTAAAAGGGTAGATTATTCTGCACGTTCTGTAATTGTTGTTGGACCGAACTTAAAATTGCATGAATGTGGTCTTCCAAAAGGAATGGCGGCAGAGCTTTACAAGCCTTTTATTATTCGTAAGATGATAGAAAGAGGTATCGTGAAAACGGTAAAGTCAGCGAAAAAAATAGTTGATAAAAAAGAACCAGTTGTATGGGATATATTAGAAAATATATTGAAAGGACATCCAGTTCTATTAAATAGAGCCCCGACGCTTCACAGATTGGGTATTCAAGCATTTCAGCCAAAACTTATCGAGGGTAAAGCAATTCGTTTACATCCATTAGTAACGACTGCATTTAATGCCGATTTTGATGGTGACCAAATGGCTGTTCACCTTCCGCTAGGAAACGCAGCAATTCTTGAGGCACAGATGCTTATGTTGGCCTCTCATAATATTTTGAATCCAGCGAATGGAGCTCCAATTGCAGTACCATCTCAAGATATGGTTCTTGGTCTTTATTACATTACTAAAGACAAAAAATCACTTAAAGATGACATCGTAAAAGGCGAGGGAGGGATCTTCTATTCTCCTGAAGAAGTAATTATTGCTTACAATGAGAACAAATTGGATCTTCATGCTCAAATAAAGGTGAAAACTTATGACTTAAATCATTTGGGTGAGCCAGAATTAAAGTTAATTGAGACATCTTGTGGAAAGGTTCTTTTCAACGAAAAAGTTCCTCAAGAAGTTGGATACATTAATGAAGTTCTAACCAAAAAAGCTTTAAGAGATATTATTGGTTTAGTTTTAAAGATTTGTGGTACATCGAGAACTGCACATTTCTTAGACGAAATCAAAGGGTTAGGTTATACAATGGCCTTTAAAGGTGGTTTATCCTTTAACTTGGATGATATTATTATCCCTAAGGAAAAGGTTGCTTTAGTTGACAAGGCAGAAGGAGAAGTGAGAGATGTTATGTCTAACTATAACATGGGACTTATCACGAATAATGAGAGATATAATCAGATTATCGATATTTGGACGCATACCAATTCTAGATTGACGCATACACTTATGGATCAATTGAAAACAGACAGACAAGGATTTAATTCGATCTATATGATGTTTGATTCAGGAGCGAGGGGTTCGAAAGAGCAAATTCGTCAGCTTTCAGGAATGAGGGGATTAATGGCGAAACCACAAAAATCTGGAGCTTCTGTTCAAGAGATTATTGAAAATCCAATTTTGTCAAACTTTAAGGAAGGTCTTTCTATCCTTGAGTACTTTATATCTACTCACGGTGCTCGTAAAGGACTTGCCGATACGGCCCTTAAAACAGCTGATGCGGGTTATTTGACAAGAAGATTGGTTGATGTAGCTCAAGATGTTGTTATCAATTCAGATGATTGTGGAACTTTACGAGGTATTGTTGCTACTGCCCTGAAGAAAAATGATGAGGTTGTTGAGCCACTATTCGATAGAATTTTAGGAAGAACTTCGGTTCATGATATATACATGCCTGAGTCAGACAATCTAATTGTTTCAGCCGGAGAAATTATCTCTGAAGATGTTGCAAAACAAATTGAAGAGGCTGATATCGATGAAGTTGAAATCAGATCTGTACTTACTTGTGAAATGAGAAGAGGAGTATGCTCGAAATGTTATGGTCGTAATTTATCCAATCACCGTCTCGCTCAAAGAGGAGATGCTGTTGGAGTTGTTGCTGCTCAATCCATTGGAGAACCTGGAACACAGCTTACACTTCGTACGTTCCACGTTGGGGGTACCGCATCGAACATTGCAGATGTTTCAGATATCAAAGCAAAAGGCAGTGGTTATTTAGAAATCGACGGGCTTCGAACGATTGAAAGAGTTGAAGGTGGAGATAAGAAAATCATTGTTGTAGGTCGTTCAGGAGAATTAAAAATAACAGATGAGAAGACAGGTATTTTAATTATGAATACCAATATTCCTTATGGTTCTGAGCTTTTGATTAAAAACGAATCAAAAATCAAAAAGGGTGACGTTGTTTGTAAATGGGATCCATATAACGCTCTAATCATTTCTGAGTTCAAAGGAGAAGTTGTTTTCGAAAATATTATCGAAGGAATGACTTATCGAGAAGAGGTTGATGAGCAAACTGGATTTACAGAAAAGGTTATTACGGAGTTGAAAGACCGAAAAAGACCTCCAGCAATTCATGTTGTTGATTCAAAAACAAAGGATATTTTATTTGAATACTCAATTCCGGTTAATGCACACATTAACGTGAGTGAAGGAGATAAGATAGATGAAGGTAAAGTTCTTGTTAAGATTCCTAGAACTGCAGGTAAAACTGGAGATATTACAGGTGGTTTACCACGTGTGACGGAGTTGTTCGAAGCAAGAAACCCATCAAATCCTGCTGTTGTTTCCGAGATTGAAGGTGTTGCAGCTTATGGAAACATTAAGAGAGGAAATAGAGAAGTTATCATAACTCCTAAAGTAGGTAATGATCACAAATATTTAGTTCCACTTTCTAAGCATATCCTGGTTCAGCAAAATGACTTTGTTCGTGCAGGGCAGCCATTATCAGATGGTGCAATAACGCCAAGAGACATATTGAATATCGAAGGACCAACGAAGGTTCAGGAATACATTGTAAATGAGATCCAAGAGGTATATCGCTTGCAGGGCGTTAAAATTAACGATAAGCACTTTGAAGTTATCGTACGTCAAATGATGCTTAAAGCTGAGATTATTGATTCAGGTGATACGCGTTTCTTGGAAGGACAATCTATTCACAAAGCAGATATCATGGAAGAGAATGATGCTTTATTTGGGATGATGCTGGTTAAAGATGCAGGTGATTCTGAAGAATTACAGAAAGGACAACTTGTATCAGTACGTAAGCTTAGGGATGAAAACTCTAAAATGAAGAGAGAGGATAAAGTTCTTGTAGATGCACGTGAAGCACGAGCCGCTACATCGAAGCCGATGCTTCAAGGAATTACTAGAGCATCTCTACAGACGCAGTCATTTATTTCTGCAGCTTCGTTCCAAGAAACTACAAAAGTTCTTAATGAGGCAGCTATTTCCGGAAAAGAAGATCATCTTCTTGGATTGAAAGAGAATGTGATTGTCGGACATCTTATACCTGCAGGTACAGGAGTTCGTAAATTCCAAAAGATGATTGTTGGTTCGCAACAAGCTTTGGAATCGTTAGAAGCTGAAAAGAAATAATTCTTTTTTATTAGATATAAAAGGGCGCATTTGCGCCCTTTTTTTATGCGATTTTTCCCCAGTCCGGTTTGCTTAAAAGAATTTTCTCAATTGTCTTTTTGATACGATCGTTAGTACCTAGTTCGATTTTCGGGTCGGTTTGAATGAGTTTTCTTGCGGCTTCTCGGGCCAGTAAAACAATTTGACCATCTTTACGAAGGTCTGAAATTTTAAGATCTAAAATACCACTTTGTTGAGTTCCCATTAAATCACCAGGGCCTCGTAGTTTTAGATCGACTTCTGCAATTTCAAATCCGTCATTTGAATTCACCATCGTTTGCATTCTTTTTTTAGACTCTTTTGAAAGCTCAATAGCAGTCATTAGTATGCAAAAAGATTGGTCAGCACCTCGGCCAACTCGACCACGAAGTTGGTGTAATTGAGACAGGCCAAACCGTTCAGCACTTTCAATAACCATTACAGATGCATTCGGAACATTTACTCCTACTTCAATAACTGTCGTAGCAACCATGATTTGTGTTTCGCCTTTAATAAAGCGTTGCATTTCAAAATCTTTTTCTTCACTTTTCATCTGTCCATGAACAATACTAACCTTATATTCAGGTAGCGGAAAAGATCGAGACACGGCTTCAAAGCCATCCATTAAATTGTGAAAGTCTAGTTTTTCTGATTCTTTTATTAATGGATAAACCATATAGATTTGTCGACCTAACTTAATTTGAGCTTTTACAAATTCAAAAACTTTTAATCGGTGTTTTTCATATCGATGACTTGTTTTGATTTCCTTTCTACCCGGTGGTAACTCGTCAATGACTGATACTTCAAGGTCTCCGTAAAATGTCATGGCCAAGGTTCTCGGTATAGGAGTCGCGGTCATAATTAGTATATGAGGAGGACTTGTGTTTTTAGCCCACATTTTAGAACGCTGGGCAACACCAAACCGATGCTGTTCATCAATGACAACTAAACCAATGTTTTTGAATTTTACGGTGTCTTCTAGAAGAGCGTGGGTTCCAACCAAAATATGAATTTCCCCATTCTCCAATCCTTCATGCAGAATTTTTCGTTGAGATTTTTTAGTAGAACCCGTTAATAGAGAAACACGAATTGGCAAATCATTAAGAAATTCAGTTAAGCTTTCAAAATGCTGTGTTGCCAAAATTTCCGTAGGCGCCATTATAGCCGCTTGATAGCCATTGTCTGCTGCCAGCAGCATAGTCATTAATGCTACGAGTGTTTTTCCGCTTCCAACATCGCCTTGCAACAAGCGATTCATGTGTTCGCCACTAAGGAAATCTTTTCGAATTTCTTTAATTACTTTCTTCTGAGCATTGGTGAGCTGAAAAGGCAGTTTATCCTTATAAAAAGTATTAAACAGTGTTCCCACCTCTTTAAAAACGAAACCATGATGCTTTATAGCGGTCAATTTTTTCCTAATCAGTAATTCCAGTTGTAAATAAAACAACTCTTCAAATTTCAAACGAAAAACTGCTTGTTGAATATCTTGCTGGTTATTCGGTTGATGAATTTTTTTTATGGCATCTTTTTTCGAAATAAGACGATACTCATTAACAATTTCTTCGGAAAGCGATTCTGGAAATGATTGCCCAATTTGGGGAATTATGAATGAGATGAGTTTTTCAATACCCTTTGAATTTAAACCTTTCGAGTTTAATTTTTCGGTACTAGGATACAATGGAAAAAAACCTGTTCTAGGGGAATTATGAGAAATAACAGTCATTTCTGGGTGAGGAATAGACCATTTTTGCGAATAGATTTTTGGTTTTCCAAATATGATGTAAGTTTCATTGATGTTTAAACTTGATTTGATCCAAGAAACTCCTCGAAACCAAATGAGCTGAACAGACCCTGTGTCGTCATAAAATCTCGCAGAGAGCTTTTTATAACGCCCTTTCCCTGTTTCTTTGATTTGATCGATTTTCCCTTTGAGTTGAACATGGCTGTCCTCATAATGCAGATCTTTTATTTTTGTAAAATAAGATCTATCAACATATCTATAAGGAAAATGGAAAAGCAAGTCTCCATAATTGTGAATCTCCATTTCTTTACTAAGTAAAGCTGCCTTTTGGGGCCCGACACCTTTCAGATATTCAATGGGTGTAGATGGGAGGTCATTCATTTTTGGATATTAAATCATTACTTCCAGACACCCATTTTATTGAACTTTTCAATTCTCTGTTCAATTCGTTCTTCCGAAGGTATTTTATCTAATTCCTGTAAATATTTTTTGATTTGTTTTTTTACCTTATCAAAAATAAGTTTTGGTGAGCGATGCGCACCGTCAATAGGTTCTTTAATTACATCATCTACAAGTTTGTTTGTTGACATGTCTTTAGAAGTGAGCTTTAAAGAGTCAGCAGCTTTTTCTTTAAACTCCCATGAACGCCACAAAATGGATGAGCATGATTCAGGAGAAATTACAGAGTACCATGTGTTTTCAAGCATAACGACTTTGTCGCCAACACCTATGCCTAATGCACCTCCAGAGGCTCCCTCTCCTATGATTATACAAATGACAGGAACTTTTAATCTCATCATTTCATAAATATTTCGAGCAATGGCTTCACCTTGTCCTCTTTCTTCTGCCTCTAATCCTGGAAAAGCACCTGGAGTGTCGATGAACGTTACAACAGGCTTATTGAATTTTTCTGCCAGTTTCATAAGTCTCAATGCTTTTCTATATCCTTCTGGGTTTGGCATACCAAAATTTCGATATTGTCTCATTTTTGTATTGACACCTTTTTGCTGACCAATAAACATCACTGACCTTCCATCAAGAAGGCCGAATCCTCCTACCATTGCTTTATCATCTTTTACATTTCGATCTCCATGTAATTCAATGAAATTACTTTCGGTGACGGCATTAATGTATGCCAAAGTATAAGGTCTTTCAGGGTGTCTAGAAAGTTGTACTCGTTGCCAAGGCGTTAGATTTGTAAAAATCTCTTTGGTCTTGTTTTTTAGTTTTAATTCGAGCTCCTGAATTTTATCGGACATGTCTACATCCGTTGATTCACCAATTTCTTTGGTTTTTTCAATCTGCTCTTCTATCGCCTGAATAGGTTCTTCAAAATCTAAGTATATACTCATAAGATGATTAAATTTTCTTAATACAAAACTATTAAAATCATTTGATTTACTGTCCTAATTTAACATTAGTTCATTTGATAATCCCATGCCTCAAAAGCAAATTTCCACCTATTATTTATTTGCTTTTTAATAATTGGATCTAGTGGCTTAAATGCGTTTTTCTTGTAGTTCTTTTGTTTGTTTAGGTAGCTTTCAAAGGTGTCATTTACGTCACTGAACGTTCCGATATCCAATTTTGTGTAAATCTCTTTCATGCATTCCATAGGGTTATTGCTTAATTCTTCAAAAGAAATTTCAATTAAGTGCTTTTCATCAATTCCCTGTTTCTGTTCTAGATAAGCCAGCATTGTTTTTTCATAGCAATGCATTACACGTTCGTTTACTTCTTCTTCACTAAAGTCCTGCAAAAACTGAGATTTGATTGTTGTGTTATAGAGATGTTTGGTTGAATTAAATACATCATAAGGATTCCGATGGATAAAAATAAATTTAGCTTCAGGATACATTTCTTTAAGCACTTTAATTCTACCTGTGTTGTGAGGATTTTTTAAGAGTAATCGCTTTTCGTTCCCATTATAATATGTTATGCTTTTAAGCATATTATCATAGATAAGCTTCCATTTATTGATGTTTTCTTTTGTGGTTTCAAACACATTGTACTCATTGAAGTAGCTGATGTTTTTTGGAAAAAAAAACGACTGCATTCCGCTTCTGTGTGTGAGATTGGTCAGCGAGTGCTCCTCTTCTGTTGGAGCACTTGCATTTATTTTGACATTGTCTTGTGGCCTAGTTTTAGGCATTAACTTGTTAAGCAGGGGCTTCATAAACCTTCTAGAAACAAAAGCCGTCCTAAAAAAGAATGCCTGAAAAGCCTCTAGAAACGAAAACCTTTTGTCTTGGGCCAAAATGTAATGCAAATGAGTAGTCCCACTTCTCCAATGCCCTATTACAAAAACAGGAGCTTTTTCATTCAGATTTATAGCATTTATTTTACCTTGAAATAGTATTTTTTGAAGCCATCTAAAAGGAGCACTAATTGCCGTGAAAAAAAGTATTTTAAAAAGCATCTTTTTTTTCGAGATGGTCTTTTTATTGTCTTTCCATAACTTGAATAGGACAGGCAAGCTGGAAATAAATAATTGATGTTCCTTTATTTCTTTTTCAGGCATATTATAAAGTTGTAAAAAATATAATAAAGAAACGTAGCACAATCTTTTATATTTGTATTCATGATCAAATTTGCTCCTGCAAAAATTAATTTGGGACTTCATGTCTTGGGAAAAAGGTCCGATGGTTTCCATCGAATTGAAACCTGTATGATGGAAATACCATTTTATGATATCATTGAAATCACCAAATCATTCGAATATGAATTCATTCAATCAGGTATAGATGTTGGCGGGAAGTCAAGTGATAATTTATGTACTAAAGCATTTTTGCTTTTGAAGCATCACCATGAAATCTCCAATGTGCGAATTCATTTGAGGAAACAAGTCCCTATTGGTGCTGGATTGGGTGGAGGTTCCTCGGATGCAGTGACCGTTATAAAAATGCTTGTAGAGTTATTTCAATTACAAGTTTCTGAAAAAGAATTGGAGGAAATGTCAAGTAGCCTTGGAAGTGACTGCCCCTTTTTTATAAAAGGAGGGATTCAGTTGGCTGAGGGTAGAGGAGAGGTTTTGTCTAGTATAACGGTGAAATCAATTCCCAGGTATTTGGTTTTGTTAAATCCGGGGATTCATATCTCGACAAAAGAGGCTTATTCGAATGTTTCATCTTCCCAAGACAAATCATCACTTGAGGAAGTATTTTCTTCTCCCAGTCGGCAATGGAAAAAGCATCTGAAGAATGATTTTGAAGAAAGTGTTTTTAAGAACCATCCAAAAATAAAAGAGTTGAAGACTAAGCTTTATGAAGCTGGGGCATATTATGCTTCCATGTCTGGAAGTGGGTCAAGTGTTTTTGGATTATTTAATGAGCCCGTGACTTTATCAGAAGAATTGAAAAAAGACCTCGTTTATTCTGGGAATTTGTAGCTCACCTTCGACTTGGAAGAATCTTCTTTGAAATAGAATACACGAAAATTAACATCCAAACAAAAGCCGCGCTCCTACCCAGAAAATCTCCGTAAGTAGAAAATATGGTTTTTTCACTCAGTAATTGTGTATTTGCGAGTAACACATCTTCTTCCCACCATTTGGATTCTGAAATAACTTCCCCGGTGGGTGATATCACACCACTTTTCCCTGTATTGGCGGAGCGAATGAGCCATCTTCTGTTTTCGAGGGCACGTAGACGTGCGAAGCTGAAATGTTGTTTGTAACCGGGAGTGTCGCCCCACCAACCATCATTGGTAATCACGCAAAGTAATTCTGCCCCTTTCCGACATTGTTCGGCAACAAATTCTGGGTAAATTGATTCATAGCAAACGATTGGCGCTATAGTTCCATTTGAAGTTTTAAATATTTTAACGGTATCTTCTTCTCCTAGTGAACCTACGGCTCCTCCATTGTCTATTGCAATATCTTCAAGAAAAGGAAAGTAGTCGGAATATGGGATTTTTTCGACTCCTACGACCAGTTTAGATTTGTGGATGTATTTGTTTTCTAAGTTTTTTTCAATGAGCAATGATGAGTTGTAATACTCGATGAAGGATCCGTCAGGATTTTTTCGAGAAGCCTTTGACCTTTTACTGTTAAAGCGTTTCATCGTTGAGGCACCGATTAAAATGTCCGAATTCCATCTTTTTACAGCGTTAATGTATTTTGGGTATACCGAAAGGCGCCGAAACTCGTTTTCAAAAAAACTGAAGCTTAGGGCGGTTTCAGGAAAGATCACCAATTTGGTGTTTGGTGTAATTTTCGAATCAGCAAGAAGCAAAAACTTTTCGGTCTGAGCATGAGGGCCTCCAGTAAACTTTTCATTGTATGGATCTATATTGGGTTGAACCAGAACCACTTCAAAATTCCTTTTATTCTGTTCGATGGAATGTTCAAAAGACCATTTTACCAATATGGAAACGATTATGGGTAGAGCAATAGCCGTACCTGAAAGAATTCTGATCTTTTTCGTTTCTTCATTACTCATCCATCGTTTAAGCAGAAGAAATAGAAGTAAATTCACAACGATGATCCAAAGCGTACCACCACTAACCCCGGTGTATTCATACCATTGAATCCAGTTTGTTCGCACCGAAAAAACATTGCCTAAAGAAAGCCAAGGGTGAGAGAATTCCCAATTGCTATGCACATGTTCAAATCCAAGCCAAACAAAAGGAAGGGATAGATACCCTTTTCGATTTCCGAGGTGCTTTTTTATAAAATGAAATGATTGAAACGCCAAACACATTATCGTTGTGTTAAATATAAAAGCAAATATTCCACCGGATGCACTGGAGTTGTATATCCAATATGATGTTCCTATGTTGAAAATTAAAAAGCAAATAAATGCATGTAAAAACACATTTTTAGAGGAAAGACTTGATTTACTTATGCAGTATTCAATCGACAGCAGTGGTAGGAGTGAAATAAAGACAAGAGGAGTGATGCTTCCTGAGTAAGGAAAGCAGAGCATCAAAAACAATCCTCCTGCTAGGGAAGATATGAAACGCTGTTTTCTGTTAAGGTTCATCTCTACAAAGATATTATAAAACAAAAAAGGCCGACATGAGTCGACCTTTAAAATTTATTCAGTAGGGTGTTAAGCCTCTGTCGCAGCTTCAAAAGGAACAACCGACACAAAAGATCTGTTATTCTTTTTCTTTTTGAATTCTACCAAGCCATCTTCCAATGCAAATAATGTGTGGTCTTTACCAATGCCTACATTGTCTCCTGGGTGGTGCTGAGTTCCTCTTTGGCGAACAATAATATTACCTGCAATTGCAGCTTGTCCTCCAAATATTTTAACACCTAATCTTTTACTTTGAGATTCACGACCGTTCTTCGAACTACCAACTCCTTTCTTATGTGCCATTTTAGTTTATTTTTCTGCTGCTTCTTTCTTAGCTGCTTGTTTTTTAACTTTAATTCCTTTTATCGCTATTTCAGTGAATGATTGGCGATGTCCATTCTTTTTCCTGTATCCTTTTCTTCGCTTCTTTTTGAAAACGATTACTTTATCACCTTTCACGTGATTTAATACTTCTGCGGTTACTTTTGCACCGTCTACAGCTGGGGCGCCAACATCTACTTTTCCTTTATCATCTATCAACAAAACTTGATCAAATTCTACTTTTGAACCAGCTTCAGCGTCTAAACGATGAACGAAAACTTTTTGGTCTTTTTGCACTTTAAATTGCTGCCCTGCTATCTCTACTATTGCGTACATAACAATATTTACTTTAAAATTACTTCCAAAATTGGTTTGCAAAGATAATGTTTTATTCTAATGAGTCAAAATATTTGTCAATTTAATGACGGCTATTTTTAATTCCTAAAAAATTTGCGATAAATACTCCCAGAAGCACTATAAACATTGATAATATTTGATACGCAGATAACTGTTCTCCAAAGAAGAAGCCAATAATAACTGCCACAATAGGTATGAAGTAGGTCACAGAGCTGGCGAAAAGTGCTGATGTGTTTTTTATTATGTTGTTAAAAAGGAATAGGGCAAAAGCCGTTCCGATTAAACCCAAAATGCTGATGGCCATAAAATTATTCCATGCAAGTTGGTTTGTCTCAAATACAATCCATGTGCGCTCTGAGAGGAAAATGATGATGGATGGAATAAGTAGTATGATGAATGCGATAGCGGCAATGTCGATAGACTTATAATGAGATAACTTATACCTTATGATGCTCAAACTTGTGGCATAGCAAAGAGTGGCTAGAACAACGGCAATTATATGCTTCCAGTCCCCTTGTAGCGATACGGCTTTGCCAAAATAAAGCAAGAAGACAACTCCGATACTGCCAATAACAGATCCGATGATTTGGGTCCATGTCATTTTTATTTTAAAAAAGCCAAAACCGATAAATATGGTAAAAATGGGTGTCGTGCTATTTAGCATGCCGGCAAAACCAGATGAAATACCAGTCTCTGCGAAAGTGAATAAAAATGCGGGAAGCATGTTTCCACAAATTGACACTATTAGAAAATAGAAGATATCTTTTTTGATTCTTATTCGTTTTACGGCCGTGTATCCAAATGGAAGTAAGGCAAGGCTAGCAAGTAATATCCTAAGAGTTGCTACTTGATTTGAGTTAAAAACCATTTCGCCTGTAGGGCTGTACATTCCCTTTTTCATGAGGATGAATGAACTTCCCCAAATTAAAGATAGAAACAGTAATAACAACCAATACTTCCCTGCAATTTTCACATCACAAAAGTATGGAATTAATAGAATTCTCAATTGTTAATAAAAAAATAGTTTTCCACTTTTTACCACTTTTTCTTAAATCACATAAAGCCTGTATTTATAGTATTTGTATTGGGTGAGTGAAACAAAATGATGTAATTTGCGTTATAAGTTTTCAACAATTTGATTTTTGGTGGTAAAAAGTGGTAAATATCCATTATTTTTAACCATATTTTCGTTATGTCAGGATTAGTAGGAGAGTTTGAGGTTAAGTTAGATAGCAAGGGCAGGTTTCTGTTCCCTTCGGGTCTGCGCAAACAACTTCCTGCAAATGCCCAGCGCGATTTCATGTTAAATAAGGGGTTTGAAGACTGCTTAACACTTTATCCAATCTCAGAATGGGAGCGGGTGAGTAAAAGGCTATCCAAAATGAATTTGTTTAAACCAGAAAATCGAATGTTTTATCGATTGTTTCATCAGGGCGCAAAACATGTGTCGCTTGATAATGCTGGGAGGGCTTTGGTTCCTTCTGGGCATTCTGAGCGGATTGGTTTGGGTCAAGAGGTTATGCTTATAGCCTACAATGATCGAATAGAAATTTGGGATAAATCCAAGTACTTCAATATGATTGAAGACAACATGACGGACTTTGCAGATTTGGCAAATAAAGTAATGGGAGACTTGGATGGAGCAAACGAATAATACATATCACATACCAGTTTTAAAAGACGAGTGCCTTGTGGGTTTAGATATAAATCCAGATGGGGTATACGTTGATGTTACTTTTGGTGGTGGTGGACATTCTAAAGCCATATTCGAGAAACTAAGCGATAAGGGAGTTCTTTATGCATTAGATCAGGATGAGGATGCAAAGGCAAACGTTTGGAATGCGCCTAACTTTAATTTCATTCAATCCAATTTTAAATTCCTGTCAAATCAGTTGAAAGCGAGAGGCGTCAATTCTGTAGATGGGATTTTGGCTGACCTAGGTGTTTCATCACATCAATTTGATGTTGAGGAAAGGGGTTTTTCGACAAGAGGCGATGCCACTCTTGATATGAGGATGAATAAAGTGGGGTCAATAACTGCCGCGGAGATTATTAATAATTATGATGAGGAGGAATTGGTTGGAATATTCAGGAAATATGGGGAGATCAAAAATGCCAGAAAACTTGCTTCTGAAATCATTCAAAAAAGAGTTGGTAGCCAAATAACTACAACTCATGAGTTTGTAGAGCTTTTGTCTAAAATGGCGCCAAAGTTTAAAGAGCATCGGTATTACGCTCAGGTTTTTCAAGCTTTAAGAATTGAGGTTAATAAGGAGTTGGAGGTGTTAGAGTATTTTCTTCTTCAGGCATCTGAGCTATTAAATCCAGGAGGACGCTTGGTTGTGCTATCGTATCATTCATTGGAAGACCGGATTGTTAAAAATTTCATGAAGAAGGGGAATTTTGAAGGTGTTATGGAAAAAGATTTTTATGGAAACCCTATAAAGCCATTAACAGAAATAAACAGAAAACCGATTACCCCAGAAGAGTATGAAATGTCACAAAACTCTCGTTCTCGTAGTGCCAAATTAAGAATAGCGGAAAAGAATGGGTAGAAGCGAAAAGAATACAGTTGGGGCGGATAAGCCTGTAGGTCAAGGCAAAAAAGCAAGTGCCTTAACACAGATTCTTAATGGGGAATTTTTGACCAAGTCATTTGTGCTAAATAATCTGCCTTATATCTTTTTTATTCTATTCCTATTAATGGTTTTTGTCGCTAAAGGCTACTACGTAAAACAGCTCAATGATGACATTAAAATGAATCAAACCGAATTGAATCAGAATGCAGCTGATTTTATAGATCAAAAAACAAAGCTAGAGGATGAAACAAAAAGGTATAAACTTTTAGAAAAATTAAAGGAAAGAGAGCTAAAAGAATCATTGAATGCAACCAAGGTGATTCGTGTTAAAAAATAATTAGATGAGTAAGAATAAAGATTTTCTTTTTTACCGGGCATATATTATCTATTTCAGCTTTGTCTTGCTTATGATTTTGGTTTTGTGGATGACTCTTTCTATTCAGTTGTCAGATCGAAATAGTCTTTTTGGTGCTGGAGATGATCGGATTCCGAAAAAAACAATAAATGAGGAGGCGGAATATGGCGATATTCTTGATAAGGATTTAAATCCTTTGGTAACCACCATATCCTATTATGATATTGCAATGGATCCTTCTGTTGTTGATCAAAAGGTATTTGACACTGAAATATCGAAACTTTCGGAAGGGTTAAGTGAAATATTTAAGGATAGAACTCCTCGAGAATATGAAAACCTGATTAGATCTAAAAGAGCTAACAGTAAAGAGTATGTTTTGCTTCAGAAGCAAGTGACGAACGATCAGCGTAAACAGCTGCGGAAGCTTCCTATTTTTGAGCTAGGACAGATGAAGGGTGGCCTGATTGACAATCAGGAAACTTCCATACGTAAAAAACTGAGGGGTTTTGCGGGGCGTACTATGGGGCGTTACACGAACAAGGATGGGAAAGTGACAGCAATTGGTATAGAAGGCGCATTTCATGATGTCTTGGCCGGTGAATCAGGAAAGCGGGTTGTGCAAAAATTGGCAACAGGTTGGAAGAAAACGGATAAATATGAAAAAGAGGCGGTTTCTGGTTCTGATTTGGTGCTGACAATTGATTCAGATATTCAGGAAGTTGTTCATTCCGAGCTTGAGAAACAGCTTATAGAAATGGATGCATCACATGGCTGTGTTATTGTAATGGAGGTTAAAACCGGTTATGTACGCGCCATTTCTAATTTGAAAAGACATCCTGACAATACATTTACCCAGCCCTATAATTATGCTATTGGAACCCGAACTGCTCCAGGGTCTACATTTAAATTGGCATCACTTATGGCAGCATTGGAAGATGGAAAACTGCATTTAGATGACATCGTAAACGCATCAGGAAAATATGTCTTTAAAGGGTCGTCAAAGCCCCTATACGACTCAAATTGGGGGAATGGATATGGAGAGATAACCGTACAAGAGGCTTTTGAAAAATCCTCAAATGTTATTGCTCCTACAATCAACGATAAATATAAAAATGAACCTCATAAGTTTATTGATCGATTGAAACAATTTGGCATAACCGATCCTTTGGGAATCAAATTAATGGGCGAAAAAACTCCATTGGTTTCGAGGCCAGGAACTCAAGTTTGGTCTGGTTTATCTATACCCTATATGGCTATCGGTTACGAAGTAGAACAGGTTCCTTTACAAACATTAAGCTTATACAACACTGTTGCCAATAATGGAAAGATGATGAAACCATTATTTGTTCAAGAAATAAGGAGGTCAGGTAAAGTCGTTGAAAGTTTTAGCCCTGTGGTTTTAAAAGAGAGAATTTGTTCACAATCAACGATTGATAAAGTTAAAAAATGTTTGGAAGGGGTGATGAAGACTGGAACGGGTTCTGACCTCGCGAGCGTTAATTTTGATATTGCAGGAAAAACGGGGACTGCCAAGATTATGGATGAGTCTGGACAGTTTTTAGATAGAGGTCAATCAGATTATCAAGCTTCTTTTTGTGGTTATTTTCCTGCAGATGACCCACTGTATTCTTGTATTGTGGTGATTTATAAGCCTAAAGTCAACATATACGGTGCTAAGGTTTCGGGAACCGTTTTTGCTGCTGTTGCCAATAAGGTGTTCGCTTCTAATTTGCAATTTCATGACGCCATTAATGAGGTGGGTGAGCGTTCTAAGAAGTCACCTCAAATAAAGTCCGGTTATAAATCAAATGTTTCGAGTGCTCTTTCAGAATTGGGTTATGAACACGAACATCATAAATCCGGAAACTGGATTAATTCATCAAAGTCCTCATCAGAAATCAAATTATCTAATAGAAAGATTGATAAGAACTTGATGCCAAATGCTAAGGGGATGACTGCTAAGGATGCGGTATTTCTTCTTGAGTCTTTGGGATATGTAGTAAAAATAAAAGGGTATGGGCAGGTCGTTTATCAGTCTGTAAAGGAGGGTGAAGATGTCGAAAAGGGTCGCTTGGTTCAACTCACATTAAAAGAATAATGAAAAAATTAAAAGACATATTAGTTGGCTTTGACTTTGAGGTAACTCATGGGGATTGCGATATGCCAGTAAAAGGACTTCATTTTGATTCTAGATTGGTCACTGGTGGCGATGTTTTTTTTGCTGTCCCGGGTGTTTTGGCTGATGGACATGATTATATAGAAGGAGCAATTGAAAAGGGATGTAGATGTGTGGTACTTGAAAAACTGATTGAGTATCCTCAGGAAGATATGACTTTCGTGTTGGTTAAAGACACTTCCATCGCTCTAGCCGCCATGGCAAGTGCATTTTTTGATCACCCATCTAGAAAGATTGATTTGGTTGGAATAACTGGAACAAATGGTAAAACTACTACGGCAACATTATTACACGATTTATATTCCTCAATTGGACACAAATGTGGTTTGATTTCAACAGTGACCAATAAAGTTGCAAATAGGTCAATTAAGGCCACTCATACAACCCCAAATCCAATTTCATTGAACGGTCTTTTAAGTGAAATGGTCAATGAGGGCTGTACCCATTGTTTTATGGAAGTGAGTTCTCATGCTATTGTTCAGAATAGAATATATGGGATTCAATTTAAGGGAGGGGTCTTTACAAATATTAGTCATGATCATTTGGATTATCACAAGACGTTTGATGCTTACATCAAAGCAAAAAAGAAATTTTTTGATGACCTGTCGAGTGATGCTTTTGCTTTGGTAAATATTGATGATAAAAATGGTTCTGTTATGCTGCAGAATACTTTAGCTCAGAAATACAATTTCGCATTAAAAACTCCGGCAGACTTTAAGGCTAAGATCATCGAAAATGACATATCTGGATTGATCTTAAATATGGATGGAAAGGAATTCTATTCTAGATTAATAGGGCGGTTTAATGCATATAACTTATTGACCGTTTTTGCAACAGCAACTCTTCTTGGAGAGGACAAGCTTATAATACTTAGTGCATTAAGCAATTTGAGCTCAGTAGATGGTCGATTTCAATATGTGAAAGGTCAAAAGGGTCCCACTGCCATTGTTGATTATGCCCATACACCTGATGCACTTGAAAATGTTCTTTCAACCATCAATAGCATCAAAAAGAAAAACGCAAAATTATATACGGTTGTGGGGTGTGGTGGAGATCGTGACGTATCAAAAAGACCGATTATGGCATCTATTGCCGCTCGATTAAGCGATCAACTCATTCTTACTTCTGATAATCCGAGAAATGAAAACCCTGATTTGATTTTAGAGGATATGAGAAAAGGTCTTGATGAGGTTGAGCAGGATAGGGCCCTCTCCATTTCAGACCGTAGAGAAGCCATCAAACTTGCTATTAAGTTGGCGAGCAGCTTGGATATTGTCTTGTTGGCGGGAAAGGGCCACGAGAAATATCAAGAAGTAAAGGGAGTTAGATATGATTTTGATGATTATCAAATTGCTAGTGAATTTTTAAACCAAATAGAGAACTAATGCTGTATTATATTTTTGAATTTTTAGAGAAATACAACTTCCCAGGGGCAGGATTATTTGGATACATTTCATTTAGAGCTGCTTTGGCACTAATTACCTCGCTAATCATTTCTATCATATTTGGAAAAAGAATTATTAGACGTTTACAAAGACAGCAAATTGGAGAGACTGTTCGAGATTTGGGTCTTGAAGGTCAGTTGGAAAAGTCTGGGACTCCAACCATGGGGGGGCTCATTATTTTGGCTGCAATACTTATACCTACAATTTTATTTGCGCGCCTCGAAAACGTCTATGTAATAACCATGCTTATTGCCACTGTATGGCTAGGATTAATTGGGTTCTTAGATGACTATATAAAGGTTTTTAAGAAAAACAAAGAAGGGTTAAAAGGAAGGTTTAAAATCATCGGTCAGATAGGTGTGGGATTGATTGTGGGATCCGTACTTTATTTTTCAGATGATGTGGTAGTGCACAAACGAGTTTCGGATGACTATCAGCTCAAAGAAAATGAAAAACTGGTTTCTCATGAACAGACTGGTTTGAGTTCAGGTGAAAATTACAAGTGGGTTGAAACAGATGAAATGACCACAACCATACCTTTTGTGAAGGACAATGAGTTCAATTACAAGTGGCTCTTTGGCGGTGATGGTTCTTATGGGTGGTTGATTTTTATTCCAATTGTCATATTTATTGTCATTGCCGTTTCGAATGGAGCGAATATGACTGATGGCCTTGATGGTCTTGCTACAGGAACGTCTGCTATCGTTGGAATTGCCCTGGCTATATTGGCTTACGTCAGTTCTCATGCAAGTTTTGCCGAATATTTAAATGTCATGTATATCCCTTATGCAGAGGAGCTGGTTATTTTTATTTCTGCATTTGTTGGAGCTTGTATTGGTTTTCTTTGGTTTAATTCTTATCCAGCCCAAGTTTTTATGGGAGATACAGGGAGTCTTGCCATAGGAGGGATTATTGCCGTGTTCGCTATTTCAATTCGTAAAGAACTTCTTATTCCTGTCCTGTGTGGCGTGTTTCTCATAGAGAACATTTCAGTCATTATGCAGGTGGGATATTTCAAATACACTAAACGAAAATTTGGGGAAGGTAAGCGAATTTTTAAAATGGCTCCTTTACACCATCATTATCAAAAATCAGGATTACATGAGGCAAAAATAGTAGCGAGATTCTGGATTCTTGCTGTGCTCCTAGCCGTAGTAACTATAGTAACACTTAAAGTAAGATAATGGGCTTGAAGAACAAATATATAGCAGTAATTGGCGCCGGCGAAAGTGGCGTTGGAGCTGCTCTGCTTGCCCAAAAATTGGGAGCGGAGGTATTTGTATCTGATTATGGTAGCATCAAAGAAAATTATAAGAAAGAGCTTGAAGAAAATTCCATTTCGTTTGAGGAAAATGGACATAGTCTACATAAAATTGAAAAAGCGAACGAGGTAATTAAATCACCTGGAATTCCACAAGATTCAGCCGTTATTCAACATCTTAAAAAAACGAATATCCCGTTAATTTCCGAAATAGAATTTGCCTCTCGTTATTCTCAGGCTAAAACCATTTGTATTACAGGTAGCAATGGTAAAACCACAACGACAATGCTGGTGTACCATATTTTTCAGAAAGCCGGGTATAATGTGGGTTTTGGTGGCAATATAGGTAAGAGTTTCGCAAGACAGCTATTGGTTTCAGATTGCGATTATTATATCCTAGAATTAAGTTCATTTCAACTTGATGACCTGCAAGAGTTTAAGGCGGATATTTCGATTATACTCAATATTACCCCGGATCATTTGGATCGCTACGAGTACAACATGGATTTATATGTTGATTCGAAGCTTAGAATCATAAATAACCAAACCAAAGACGATTGGCTGATATACAATGCTGATGATTCTCTTATCAAATCCGCTTTGGAAAAAAAAAGTCCAAACTTCAATATCGCAACATTTTCTCTAACCGACGAACAGCAGGTTGGAGGCCATATAAACAAGGAACAATTAATAATCAATATAAAAGATCAATTTACTATGTCCATTCATGATTTAGCTTTAAAGGGTAAGCACAATACCCAAAACTCTTTGGCAGCCGGGATCGCCGCCAGAATTGTTGAAATCCGCAAGGATATTGTGAGACAAAGCTTAGAAGATTTTGTCAATGTCGAACACCGCTTGGAATTTGTTGCCAAGATTAATGGTGTAGAGTTTATTAATGACTCTAAGGCGACCAATATAAATTCAACCTGGTTTGCTCTCGAAAGCATGGAGAAGCCTACTGTCTGGATTGTTGGTGGTGTCGATAAAGGAAATGACTATAACGAATTATTGAGTTTGGTTGATGAGAAGGTAAAAGCCATAATTTGTCTAGGAGAAGATAATGATAAGATCAAAGAAGCATTTCAATCTAAAGTAGAAACTTTGGTTGAGGCTCGAGACGCAGTCGAGGCGGTTGCATATGCTTATCGTTTGGCTCGAAAGGATGATTCGGTTTTACTTTCACCTGCATGTGCCAGTTTTGATTTGTTTGAAAGTTACGAAGATCGTGGAAATCAATTTAAGCAAGCGGTAAGAATGCTGTAATGATAGAAAAGGAATTCGATAAAATAAAGATTGCTATTGCTAAAGCGCAAGAAATTGCCTCGCTAGGCTCATCTGAAACGGCTTTACAGTCACATGGAAAGTTGTTTGGGATGGATGCTTTTAGCTGGCACAACCCTAATATTTCCGTTTTAGAAAAAACAATTGAATCGTTTCCATTTCGAACCGTATGGCTCGGCAATACTTCAGAAATCAGTGCCTATATAAATTCCTATGATACAGATGGAAAAAAGCTAGAGAGATATATCGTATTCGGAGAATGTGAAGACATAGTAAAAGATCAAAATCACATTGAACATTTCTCGAATTTAACCAAGTCTATTGATGCGCTTAAGGATTATTCGTTTAGTCCTGGCGTATTGCTTTTTACAACATCTGATTCAGACAGTGAATACGCCATGAATTATTTTTCATCATTATTTTCAAAGCTTCAATAATTACATGAGAGCCTATTTAAAATATCTTAAAGGAGACCCGGTGATTTGGATCATTTCCATTTTGATGCTTGCGTTTTCATTAGTTACGGTTTATAGTTTTGTTCCCATTCTTGTGAAAATTGAGGGCGGAACACCATTTTATTATTTGTTCAAACATTTCATGTATGTGCTTCTTGCTTTTTTTTCCATGTATACCATACATCGCATTGATTCTAAATACATTTATCAAATCAGTAAATTTGCCTATTATCTTGCCATCATTCTCTTGATTTTTACCATGATTTTTGGTGTGAATGTCAATGGAGCAGACCGCTGGATACGAATTCCATTTATAGGTTTAACCTTTCAATCCTCTGATTTTGCCAAATTGGCTTTGATATTATACCTGTCCCGTCTGCTCGTTAAAAAAGAGAATAAATTAGACCATTGGAAAGAAGGTTTTTGGCCACTTTTATTGCCCATAATAGTGATTTGTGGTCTTATTCTTAAAGACAATTTATCTACGGCCCTCATGCTTTTCGTTTTGTCGTTTATCCTATTGTTTATTGGGAAAATGCCATGGTTGAAATTGACAAGCATTATTGGTGGTGGGTTGGTGCTTTTGTTTCTGGCAATAACGGTTCATAAGAGTTTCCCAGCATTAAATATGCTCCCTCGATACGATACATGGGAAAGCAGAATTGAAAAAAAAACAGGGACAGACCCGTCGAGTTTTGGTCAGAATGCGCAATCGGAGAATGCTGAGCTTGCCATTTTCAATGGTTCCATACTGGGTCAAGGAGTGGGCGATGGTAAATTAAAGGAGTATCTACCGGAGGCGTATGCCGATTTTTATTACGCTTCTTTTGTGGAAGAATTTGGTTCTATATCTTCTTTTATATTGATTTTTTTGTATTTGATTCTTTTATTTAGAATCATAAAAGTAGCCTTAAAGACAGATAGTCTGTTTGAGTCTTATGTCTGTTTAGGTATAGGAATACATTTGCTTTCACAGGCAACGATAAATATGCTTGTCTGTACTGGACTTCTTCCTGTAACAGGACAAAATATGCCTTTTTTGGCGATGGGCGGATCGGCTTTAATTATGGCCTGTATCTCTATTGGTATTGTTCAATCAATAGCAAGTAAGAGTATGAAGGGAAGTAAAACAGGAAAAATATTTCAAGATGAAATTGGATAATCGACATATTTCTAGTGTTATTATTTCCGGAGGAGGTACCGGAGGACATATTTTCCCCGCGATTGCAATTGCTAATGAAATAAAAACAAGAAATCCTGAGGCAAAAATATTATTTATTGGAGCTATTGGTAAGATGGAGATGACAAGGGTTCCTGATGCGGGTTTTGATATTGTAGGTTTGCCCATCATGGGATTTCAAAGAAAGTTGACATTGTCGAATTTCAAGCTCCCTTTTATGCTGCTGATTAGTTTGCTTCGTGCCAGAACGTTAATTAAGAAATTTAAGCCTGAAATTGTTATTGGTGTTGGAGGTTATGCAAGTGGCCCTACATTAAAAATGGCAACATGGCTGAGGGTGCCTTCAGTAGTTCAGGAACAAAATTCGTTTCCTGGAAAAACCAATATCTTGCTTTCCAAAAAAGTAGATCTTATATGTACAGCATATGAAGGGCTTGAAAACTTCTTCCCTAAAGAAAAAATCAAGCTAACGGGAAACCCTGTTCGTAAAAACCTTTCTAATGATATGCTCTCTAAAAAAGAAGCATTAAAGATTTTTGAATTGGCTGAGAATAAAAAAACGATTTTGATATTGGGCGGTAGTCTTGGTGCAAAGACATTGAATGATGCCATGCTTGAAATGATACAGAAGGGTGTTGATAATGAAGTCCAATATATTTGGCAATGTGGAAAGTATTATTTTGAACAACTGAAATCAAAAGTTTCTGAAAAGGAAAACCCCAGCATTAAGTTATTGGCTTTTATCTCCAGAATGGATGCTGCCTATGCCTCGGCGGATGTTATTGTCTCTCGAGCTGGTGCGCTTTCTGTTTCTGAGCTCTGTTTGGTAGGTAAGCCTGTCATTCTAGTTCCTTCGCCGAATGTTTCGGAGGATCATCAAACCAAAAATGCAATGTCTTTAGTAAATGCTGATGCGGCGTTAATGGTAAGAGACCTAGATTGTGCTAATGGACTTATAAATAATGTGAACTCATTACTTGCTGATGCAGATTTATCTGGACGGCTATCAAGAAACATATTGGGTTTGGCAAGACCTAATGCGACCTCTGATATCATTGACGAATCGGAGAATATATTATTACAATGAATAAAAGAATTATAGATTATAAAAACTTCTTTTTTGTTGGTATCGGTGGCATAGGCATGTCTGCTCTTGCAAGGTATTTTAATTCATTTGGGAAAAAAGTCGCTGGATATGATAAGAATTCTTCCCTATTAACGCATACATTGAATGACGAGGGTTGTCAGGTAGCTTATGAAGATCATTTAGATAAAATCCCGAAAACCCATTTGTCAATTGAAGATACATTAGTCGTTTATACCCCAGCTATTCCAAAGGAACATCGTCAGCTACAGTATTTTCAAGAAAAAAACTTTCAAGTGCTAAAAAGATCAGAAGTTTTGGGATTAATTACGAGGTTCAATAAAGCTTTATGTGTCGCTGGTACTCATGGTAAAACAACAACGAGTGCCATGCTTGCTCATGTTTTAAGTCTGACTGATTACGGTTGTAGTGCATTTCTAGGTGGAATTTCTTCTAATTTCAATTCGAATGTTCTTGTAAATAAGCAAAGCGAATGGACCGTTGTAGAGGCAGATGAATTTGATCGTTCATTTCTTCATCTTTCTCCATTTATTAGCATTATTACCGCAATGGACCCTGATCACTTAGATGTTTACGGTGATCCTGATCATTTTAATGAGGGTTTTCAGCAATATGCGATGAAAATCGACCCAAATGGTTGGTGCATAGCAAAAGAAGGAATAAAGTTACACAGCCTATCAGATTACTGCACCTATAATATCGAATCTAAAACCGCTGATTATTCTGCGAATGATATTTCTTATGAAGAAGGATTCATGTGCTTTTATGTAAAATCTAAAGAATATAACGGACGGAAATTTGAATTGGGAATACCAGGAATACATAACGTTTTGAATGCAATGGCATGTATTGTTTTACTTGAAAAAATAGGGATTTCTTATCCTCAGATTAGAAAGGGATTGGCCTCTTTTAGAGGGGTTAGAAGACGTTTTGACATTCACATTAACTCTGATGATTTATTGTTTATTGATGATTATGCGCACCACCCAGAAGAGTTGAGATTGCTTATTGATTCATTAAAAATGATGTATCCAGGTAAGAAGTTGATTGCTATATTTCAGCCACATTTATTCTCTAGAACCCGTGATTTTGGATTAGAATTTGGTGAGCAGCTATCACGATTTGATGAGTTGTATCTTATGCCAATATACGCGGCAAGGGAAAATGAAATCATTGGGATTTCAAGTGAATGGTTGCTCTCTAAGGTGAGTATCAAAGATAAAAGAGTAGTGGAATCAACGAAGGTGTTGGAAATAATGAAAGACATTAAAGAGGGAGTCGTATTAACTATTGGTGCTGGTGATATTGATAGGTTGGTTTCCCCACTTCAAGAGATATTAAGTCAAAACATTAAGCATACAATATGAAATTGTGGATGAAAATATCGCTTTGGATACTGCTCTTTATTGCGGTTGTTATGGTTTTGTTTTTTGGGAATAAAGTAGAAATGGGTAATGTGGTAAAACCTCCTGTGGTGAGCATTCACGTCGATGGACCAGATGCTTTTCTAACAGAAAGTGAATTGATATTAAGATTAAAAACACAAAACCTTATTTATGAAGGGCAGATATATGAGCAATTGAATATTAATAAAATTGAGGCAACTATTTTGAGTATGCCGGAGGTGCGAAAAGTACAGGTTTACAAAAGATTAAATAATACCTGGAACATCGATCTTTACTTGATTAAACCAATTGCAAGAATTTTTAATAAGCATGGTGAAACGTATTATTTGGACTCTGATGGTAAGAAAATGCAAAGATCTGATTTGCATACTGCTCATACACTGGTTTTTTCAGGTGATATTGGGGATAAGTTTGATTCTGAAACAGCCGTTTCAATTATCAACAACGACTCCTTGAAAAGTATTCGTGATTTAGATGACATCTACCGTATTTCAAATTATGTTTGTAAGGATCCCTTACTGCAATCTTTAATAGGCCAAGTCTATTTAAATGAAAACAACGATTTCATAATGATTCCAGTACTGGGAGATCAACAGATAGTTTTTGGAACAGCACATTCAGAAAAGGAAGTAAGGGAAAAATTTCAAAAGCTAAAGGTTTTTTATAAGGAAGCTATCCCATATGAGGGGTGGAGTAAGTACAGTGAAATTAGTTTGAAATATGAAGGACAAATCGTTTGCAAAAAAGCCAACTGAAAACAAAACCAATGTTGATCGTTCAATAGTGGTTGGTTTGGATATCGGTACGACAAAAATTGCGTGTTTTGTGGGAGTTAAAAATGAACACGGAAAAATTGAAATCATTTCAATGGGCAAGAGTAAGTCTCTTGGTGTAAAAAAAGGGGTTGTCTGGAATATTCAACAAACGATAGATTCAATAGAGAAAGCCATCGAGGATACCCAGAAAAACGTCAAAGAGGGCAATTTGGTGCTAAAGCACGTAGTTGTGGGTATTGCAGGTCAGCATATCAGAAGCATGCAGAATAGAGGCAGTTACTCAAGAACAGATCTATCACGCGAAATTTCAAAGGAAGACATCAAGGCGTTTATAAATGACATGTATGGATTGGTCATGAATCCTGGAGAAGAAATCATTACTGTAATTCCTCAAGAATATAATGTTGATGGTGAATTAGGAATAAAGGATCCAATAGGAATGGCAGGAAGCCGAATGGAAGCCAATTTTCATATCATAACAGGGCAGGTTAGTAATGTAAAAAACATTTACAATTGTGTGCAAAGAGCCGGACTAGAGATAGACGATGTTATTTTAGAACCCATCGCGTCTGCGGATGCTGTATTGAACGAGGAAGAAAAAGAAGCAGGAATCGTTTTGGTTGATATTGGTGGAGGAACTACAGATGTCGCGATATTTCATGAGGGTATAATCAGGCATACCGCAGTGATTCCTTATGGCGGAAATGTTATTACTCAAGATATCCGAAAAGGATGCAAAATTTTAGAGCGTCATGCCGAAAATTTAAAAGTCAATTTTGGCAGTGCGGTTGCTGATAAAAGCAGTGAAAATGAGGTGGTATGTATTCCAGGACTTAAAGGGCAGCAATCCAAAGAAATCACATTTAAGACACTTGCACATATTATAGAATCAAGAATGACCGAGATTATTTCATTGGTTAAGCAGCAAATAGATAATTCAGGTTATGCGGATGAGATTATTGGAGGAATAGTGATAACAGGTGGTGGGTCTAAATTGAAACATTTGACACAGCTTTTTGATTTCAAAACAGGGATGAGTTCAAGAATTGGTTATCCGTGCGAGCATTTGGCAAATGAAAACAATCAGGACTTATTGAGTCCAATGTATTCAACGGGTATTGGTTTGGTTCTAAAAGGATTTGAGAAAGGAAATCAAATGCGCATTGTTAATAGTAAAGAACAAGATGAGGATACTGAGGAACGAGGGAAGTTTTTTTCACAAGTTTTGGCTGGTGTGAAAAACTTTTTCGTGGATGAAGAAGAGGAGGATGAAGATGAAAATGGTAAAGAAAAAAAGAATTGAATTTTAAAATAGAGAATTATGGATTTTGATATACCCAAAGAAAACAGCTCAGACATCAAAGTAATTGGTGTTGGCGGTGGTGGAAGTAATGCCGTAAACCACATGTACAACCAAGGAATCGAAGGTGTTGATTTTATTGTGTGTAATACAGATAGACAATCATTATCCGAATCTCCAGTGCCATGTAAAATTCAATTGGGAGTAGATTTGACCGATGGAAGGGGGGCTGGAATGATACCTGAAGTGGGAATGAACGCTGCCATGGAGAACATCGAAGATATTCGTGAGCTGCTCAGTAACAATACCAAAATGGTGTTTGTGACCGCAGGAATGGGTGGTGGAACTGGAACCGGTGCAGGTCCCGTTATTGCACAGGTAGCAAAAGATATGGGCATTTTAACCGTAGGCATCGTAACTGTTCCTTTCAATTTTGAAGGCAGAAGAAGATTAGAACAAGCTCAAGAGGGCTTAGAGCGAATGCGTCAAAATGTGGATACATTACTCATTATAAGTAATGATCGTTTAAAAGAGTTTGGTAAAGACATGACCTTATCAAATGCATTTTCTCATGCCGATAATATCTTGTCTGTAGCGGCTAAGGGTATTGCTGAAGTAATAAAAAAGACAGGTATCATTAATGTTGATTTTAATGATGTCAATACGGTTATGCGAAATAGTGGTCATGCCATTATGGGTTCTGCAGAAGTAGAAGGTGAAAATAGAGCAATGAAAGCGGTCGAGACGGCATTGTCTTCACCTCTATTAAATGATAATGATATTCATGGAGCGAGATACATTCTGCTAAATATTACCTATGGAGCCAAAGAGGTAATGATGGATGAAATTAGCGAAATAACAAATTTCATAGAAGACGCGGCTGGTGTTGGAGCCGATGTAATCTGGGGTCATGGTTATGATGAGTCCTTAGGTGATAAATTATCAATTACATTAATTGCAACGGGTTTTGGTGCTGAGGACAACTTAATTGTGCCCCTCGAAAAACCCGAACCAAGAAAAGTTGTAGACCTACAGGATGAAAAGAAAATGGTTGAAATCAAACAGCCTTTAAAGAATCCAATACAAGAGGATACATCGAATAGAATCGAAAGTGATGAACCATTTGTCATAAATAAATCACAGCAAGAGGAACAAACTTTAGCATCTCATGATGATGATGTTGTTAATGAGCAAGAAAAAGTGGTTTACAACTTAGAGGAAGATGTTGCTGACAAAAATGAAAGCGAAGGTGTGGTTTGGAATGTTGATGAAATTGAACCAGCATTGGATGCCGAAGTACAGACGGAGTTATTTGTAGAAAATAAAATAATAAAACATGATCTAGAAAGTGGGCCTACTGACGAGGTTGATTCTTCACAAATTTCATCTGAAAATGCTCAAATTAATGCACAAGAAAGAGTAAGTAGAATACAAGAACATACTTTAAAACTGAAAAGAGCGGAGGGTATAACAGATTTTGAAAAAGAACCTGCCTTTAAGAGAAGATCTATTGAATTGGATAATAGTCGTCCAAGTGAGGAGAGGCCAAGTAGATTTGGTTTGTCTGAAGATGAAGATGGTAGCTCTGATCTCGGGGACAATAGCTTTTTACATGATAATGTCGACTAATGGCTGCTTTTTCAGATAAAATAAACAAGTCCATAAAAGAGGCAATGATCGCCAAGGACAAGGTTCGCCTGGCGACCCTAAGAGATATCAAGTCTAAACTCATTTTAGAGGCCACCTCAGGCAATGGTTCCGAGGTAAGTGATGAGATTGCAATTAAGATTTGCATGAAGCTTTACAAGCAAAGAAAAGAGACTCATCAATTATATATCGAACAAAACAGAGAAGATCTGGCTTCTGAAGAGCTTGCTCAGGCTTCTATTATCGAGGAGTTTTTGCCAAAAATGCTTTCTGAACAAGAGATTCAGGTGGAAGTTTCAGCAGCTATTAAAGCCCTTAATGCCGGCAACATGTCTGACATGGGAAAGGTAATGGGTTATTTGTCTACGAAACTCGCAGGAAAAGCTGATGGTAAACTAATTTCGACACTCGTAAGGCAGGGTCTTTCGAATTAACACATTCTTTATATCTTCCCTCTATGTGTTTCAAACATTAGGTTTGAATATTACACCTACAAGCCAATACGTATTAACATGTATTTTTCATACAACTCTATTACAATACAGTAGAAACCTGTGACGATTGCAGGATATTTGTCTCACAACAATTCAATAAAGAACTGAGATTTAAAATAATCACCAAATCGTAAATCTCGTAAACAAACAAACAAACAACGATAAGTACGGATACTTATTTTTCTTTGTCGATATTTAGTTATTAACAAGAAAATGTGTATTTTTAATTAGAGTTTAAGTAGTTGTAAAATAGTGTTTTATAAGGTGTTCGAATAAATATTCATTCAAACACTACAAATAATCAATGGGTAAATAGCTTTATTCATCGAGGTCAATAAAACAGCAACGATTTTTCTCTACGACACGTTTAATTATTAGTGCACTAAAATGCATCATTTTGTTAATTTTTATAAAATT